>Ga0256834_1003038_pt1 | contig 10224 bp, 6 predicted proteins | sample 4281140metaG_FD_190536 | JGI IMG/M metagenome (GOLD analysis project Ga0256834, IMG submission 190536) | Hydrothermal vent microbial communities from East Pacific Rise, Pacific Ocean - 4281-140 | ecosystem: Environmental > Aquatic > Marine > Hydrothermal vents | place: Pacific Ocean: East Pacific... | reverse complement strand
TGCATTATTTTTATTTAAATAATCAATCAATGTTTTATGTTTTAACACTTTATCAATAATGTGTCGTATCCTACCACCACCTAATAAATTATTTTTCCAAATATATGGATTATTGATAGCGGTTTGTCTATCGATAAAATGTAAATCGTAATCGTCTATTTCAAAGATTATCTTTTCTTTGGTTGCTTTGGTGCGTCTGAAAGTTAAATGCAAAATATTTTTCTCTATATTTGGTTTTTCATTTTTCAAAAATATAGATGCGGCAGCAACATCAGCTCCATTTTCCCATAAAACTTTATTGCGTGCCAAAGCCGTAAAATCCAAAATTTGAATGACATTAAAATTTGAAAACAAAAGTTTTTTAAAATCAAACGATGTGGTGTTGTATAGTAAACTTGACGACTTAATAATTAAACACAACAGTCCTTTTTCTTTTAGGTAATTAGTAGATTCCGCAAGAAATTTAAGGGCTATTTGTCCTTGTGGAATCTTAATTTTTTGGCTATTGAATTTCCATTCAGAATTATAGTTTTTAATGGCTCCTTTTTTAAAAGGCGGATTACCTATGACTAAATCGAACTTTTTATTTAATTTATTGTTTATTTCAAAAAAATCAGAAGTAATCAGATTTTTTTCTTTTAAATCGTCAAATTTAAGTTTTTCAATAATTTCAATGGGGTTTAATTCATTGGTCAATGCCAAACTTAAACTAAATGATGCTAACTCAATAGCTTGCTTTTCTTTATCTACACCATAAAGATTTGATAAAATCTGCTTTAAAGTATTGATTTCAGGGTGTTTCATATTATTTTGTAAACGCCAAATTTGCACAAGGCGTTTAAATACGGAAACCAAAAAAATTCCCGAACCGCAGGCGGGGTCCAAAACACGATAGTTTAAAACATCAATTTCCTTGTATTTTGATAAGGGCAAACTTTCATCTACAAGTAATCTTACTAAATGAGCAGGGGTATAATATAATCCTTTTTCTTTTTTATTTGTCCCGAGAAATTCTTCATACAAGCGGCTAATTAATTCTACCGGAATGTATTTAAATTCAAAATATCGCCAATCAAATAATTCAAGTTGTTTGGATTCTAATGACATTCTTTTTGCTTCCAATAAATCGGCAAGCAATGATAAATCAATTTTTCTTAAAATATCTTTATCCTTATCTGTCCATTCAAATATGTTTCCGTTAAAACCTGTATTTGGATTATTTAATGCTTCCAAAAGTTCAACAAAATAACCTTTTCTTAAAACATCATTAAAAGTTTTTGCTTCTGCAAAACGTTTGAAATATTTGTCAGATAATAATTTTTTTCCATTGCTGTCAATTCTTTCTTCTAAATATTTTATTAGAATGGCTTGAACAATGATTTTATTGATAAAATAATCATCAATATCTTTATAATTTTTATAAGCCTGTTTTAGTTGGTTTGTAATGTAACGTATGTTCCCAATAAGTTTGTTATATGCAGAATTATTGGCAAAGCTGAATTTATTTTTATTTTCTAATTTATCCCAAAAAACACCACTTTTTATTTGAATAGCAAATTCTTCATTATAGAGTTTATGAGCTTTACTTGTAATTTTTAAGGTTTCTAAAATGTCAGGTTTGTAATTTTTATTCAATGGGGTTGTCCCATTAATAATTTTTATTTCCGTTTTGTAAACAATACAAATTAATGGAACTTCACCAGAACTCCAAATAGCTTTTTGAATGTTGGCTAAATCATTTTCTTCTTGTTGAGAGAAATTTCTATCTGTAAAATCATACAAATAAACTTGTGGGTTATAACTTCCATTCAGTTGTTTTCTAAAATATACAGCCGTTGCATTTTGCTCTCTGGCAAAATCTAAATGAAATTTAATATTGGGATTATTATTTTCTTTATTGACTAAAAATAGAACATCATCATCTCTTTGAAACCCAAGTTTTTTTAGGTTTTCAAAAAATGTTATATCTATGTTTTTGTCATTTAACATTCCTATTAATTTACCTACAAATATAATATTTTTATCGGAATGTCAAAATGGAAATTTCTGACAAATACTAAGCATTTTTTGAATTTGGCAAGTCAATTTTATGTTCGCTAACATCAGACAATAAATGCAACCTATTTTTGTTATTTTTTAAGTGTCGGTCGATATTTTTATTTTATTCTTGTTTTTTATTCCGTTTAAAAACGACACGATGTTCATTTGTTTTTTGCCTTGCAATTTGACAATTTCGGGATAGATATGTCCGTCAGCGGCAGCAATTTTCATAATTTTTTTTTCGGCATAAATCGTTCCGGGTTTCGCTTCGGTTTTGTTCGTGTCAAAATGACTTTGATAGATAAAAAATTTTCTAACTTGTCCGTCGTTTAAAATCAATTCGGTCCAAGCCCCCGGATGCGGAGATAATCCGCGTATGAAGTTATGAATTTTTTCTGCCGGTTGCGACCAATTGATACGGGTATTTTCGGGCTTGAGTTTGGGAGCTTTTTTGGGCAAATCGACATTGGGTTGCGGCGTAGTAACAACTTTTCCTTTGACGATTAAATCAACGGTTTTTAAAACCAGTTCACTACCTTTTTCCATTAATCGGTCGTGTAAGTTTCCGGCATTGTCATCTGAAAAAACGGGAACCTTTTCTTGTAAAATAATAGCTCCGGTATCAATTTTTTCGTCTATAAAAAATGTTGTTACACCTGTTTCTTTTTCCCCATTGATAATTGTCCAATGGATGGGTGCGGCACCCCGATAATCGGGTAGTAGAGAAGCATGCAGATTAAAAGTGCCCATAGGCGGCAAACTCCAAACCGATTTAGGTAACATTCTAAAAGCCACCACTATTTGCAAATCGGGTTGTAAATTTTTGAGTTGTTGCAAAAAATCCTCCGATTTTAAATTTTTGGGTTGTAAAACCGGCAAACCGATAGAAGTCGCATATTTTTTAACGGCACTTTCCTTAATTTTTTTGCCGCGTCCGGCAGGTTTATCAACCGCAGTAACCACGCCTACGACATGGTAGTTGTTGTCAATCAATTTTTTTAAATGTGCTACGGCAAATTCGGGAGTGCCCATAAATACTATCCTCGGTTTGTTATTCATATTTTAGTTATTTTTGACAAAGATACAAAAATGTCTTTTTTTAAATCTTGTTTCAAATTGTATATTTTCATGTATCTTTGTCGATGTATATTTTTTTTTCAATAAATTTTGCTATATGTACCCTCGAAACAAATATTGGCTTCCTTTGATTAAATTTTTGAAAGAAAAAGGTTTGGAAGATAAAACCTTTATAGGTCCGGAGGTTTTGTTGTATGATTTTCCAATGGTTTTTCCGTATCAAATACTAAAAGACATTCGGTTGAACGAATATGATTTTGAATATATTGTCTTTCATAAAAAGTTACCCGAAGATTTAACCAACGATTACCTCGATTTGATACAAACCGATTACAAACCCGTTTGGGGCAATCATTTGTTTGTGGTTTTAAAAAAAAACAGAACCAAAAAAGAAAAACTAAAAGCCCTGAAATATGTTTTATACACAAATATTAATTTTAAAAAGTATTACAAGTTCGATAAGCCTAAACGCACAGGCATTTTAATTACGACTTACAACCGGCCGGAGGCTTTGATCAAACTTTTGTCGCAGCTCAAAGACCGTCCCGAAGAAGTTTTGATAGTTAATGACGGTTCACACGAAAGGTTTTCGCGTCAATATGAACAAATTAAGATAAAGTATCCGCAATTTACATATATTGATAACCCCAAAAATATGGGTTTGGTGTTTTCCATGAATACCGGTTTTTCCTATTTTTTATCAGATCCCGATATAGAATGGATACATTATTTTCAAGATGATGTTACCATAACGGACAAGCAATTTTTTGAAAAAATCGGACAAGTTGCCGACAAGGACGAGCGTCCGGTTGTTTCGGGTGTTTATACCGATAAACACCGTATTTTTGAGCAAGTCCGAATAAACGGTATCGATGTTTATATGTTGCGTTCATCTCCTTCTGTTCATTTTATGGCTCATCGGTTGTATTTGACGGATAACATGCCTGTTCCCAATCCGTATGTAGGAGCACCTAAGTCCGATCGTGGCAAACCGGGGCAGGGTTCCGACGAAGATTGGTGGTTGTTTTCGTGGAGTCCCAAATCGGTGGCTAAACTAGGAAAATATGTTGTAAGTGTTCCCGGACTGGCTCAAACCGAACTCAATCCCGAATTTTCTACTTGGGATACAAAAAAATCTGATTTATGAATATAGGTTACGACGCCAAACGTATTTTTCACAATACCACCGGATTGGGTAATTACAGTCGTGATTTGGTGCGTATATTGGCAACATTTTATCCCGACAATCATTATTTTTTATACAATCCCAAACCTGCCAAAGTCAATCGTTTGACAATTACAGACAATATGTCGGTGCGGCAACCCGAAGGTTTTTTTTCACGTTTACTACCTGCCTTGTGGCGTTCCAAACGGATAACAAACGACTTAAAAAAAGACAAAATTGATATATATCACGGTTTGAGTGCCGAATTGCCTTCCGGTATAGATAAAGTTCCCGTAAAATCGGTTGTTACTGTTCACGATTTGATTTTTGTGCACTATCCGCAATTGTATAAACCCATAGACCGAAAAATTTATTTCAAAAAGTTTTTACATGCCGTTCAAGTTGCCGACCAAGTAGTGGCAATTAGCGAGCAAACCAAACGAGATATAATTCGTTTTGCCCGTATTCCCGAAGAAAAAATAGAAGTAATCTATCAAGGCTGCCACAAAGTTTTTAAAAAACAACACAATAATGATACGGTTGAAAAAGTTTTGCAAAAATACCGTTTGCCTCATAACTTTTTGCTCAACGTAGGCACTTTGGAACCACGCAAAAACGCTTTAACCATAGTCAAAGCCATACAACCTACTTCGTATCGATTGGTATTGGTCGGACGACCGACGGCTTATGCACAACAAATTAAAGATTTTGTCGTTCAAAATAACATGACCGACAGAGTGTACTTTTTACAAGGATTGTCATTAGACGAACTGGCGGTATTGTACCGGCAAGCCGATGCGTTTATTTATCCGAGTATTTATGAAGGATTTGGTATTCCGATTATTGAAGCTTTGTATAGCAAAACGCCTGTAATAACCAATGCCAAAGGCGTCTTTCCCGAAGCCGCCGGTCCTTATTCATTTTATTTGAACGATGTAACCGATGTAGACGAGATGCGACAAAGCATAAAAAAACTTATGCAATCGGATGTTAGTGATGCCGTCGAAAAATCATACCGATTTGTGCAACGATACAACGATGAAAAAATTGCCGAAAACTGGATAAATTTATACCGAAAAATAATTCAAAACAAATGATTTTTTTAAGTTGTTATACCAAGCATGATTAAGAAAATTGATGTATATTTGAACCCTAAAAATTGAACGTATTTTGGAGCAAAAACCTAAAATTATTGTCGATGTCGAACGAATGAAACACCCTTTTACGGGGCTTTATTTTTATTGCAAAAATTTGGCCGTCAATTTGGAAAAATATCATTCCGATAAATTTGATTTTTATTTTTTTACTTATCCGAAAGTTAAATTTCCGGGATTTTTAAAAAAAATCAATCGTACGCATATTGACAAATTTTATTTGACCAAACCCAAAAAATACCGTTTGTGGCATGCTACTTGGCAGGACACCAAATACATTCCGCAAAACAAAATGAAGTTTGTCTATACCATTCACGACTTGAATTTTTTATATACCGATAAACCCGAATACAAAAAAAAGAAACTTTTGCAATCGGTACAACAAAAAATTGACAGAGCCGACGCCATAACCGTTATTTCTCATTTTGTCAAACAAGATATTGAAAAACATCTCGATTTAAAAGGCAAAACGGTTCACGTTATTTATAACGGCGTCGAAGTGAATGAATATCCTCATTTTGATTCGCCGCGTTACCGTCCGGCTTCCAAATTTATTTTTACCGTAGGCACGGTGCTATACAAAAAACATTTTCACGTTTTGCCACGCTTGTTGGTAAACAACGATTATGAACTTATAATCGGCGGTATTCACCCCGACAAATCTTATATTGATATGATTTGGAAAGAAGCCGAAAAATACGGGGTAAAAGACAGGGTTTACTTGCCGGGTTCTTTATCCGACGAAGAAAAATATTGGTACACCAAACATTGCGAAGCTTTTGTTTTTCCTTCCATTTCGGAAGGATTCGGTTTGCCCCCCATCGAAGCCATGCGATTGGGCAAACCGGTATTTTTATCTACTTATACCAGTTTGCCCGAAGTAGGTGGTGATAAAGCTTATTATTTTAAGAATTTTGAACCCGAACACATGCAACAAGTGCTTAAAGAAGGCTTGGAAGATTATTATACCCGTCAAAGAAAAGACGAAATTATACAGTGGAGCCGTCGGTTTAGTTGGCAAGAAGCCACCAAACAGTATGTCGAAGTGTATCAAAAAACTTTGGGACTGCCTGTTAATACCAAACCTGTCAGTGAAGAACGAAAGAAAGTAACAGCCATTATTCCTACGCTCAACGAACAACGCAATATAGCCGAAGCTATTGATCAAGTTAATTGGGCAGACGAAATATTGGTTATAGACTCGTTCAGCAAAGATAAAACGGTCGAAATAGCCCGTAAAATGGGTGCCAAAGTTTTACAACGAAATTTTGATAATTATTCAAGCCAAAAAAATTATGCCATTGAACAAGCCCGACACGATTGGATTTTTATTTTAGATGCTGACGAACGTTTGTCGGAAGATTTAAAACTCGAAATTATAGATAAATTGCATAATATCGGTGAGGAAAAAGCCTTTTGGATACCCCGCCAAAATTATTTTATGGGAAAAAAAGTCCGTTTTAGCGGTTGGCAAAATGATAAGGTGATACGTCTGTTCAATAAAAATTTTGCCAAATATAACGGACGATTGGTGCATGAAGAAATTATATGCAAAAAAGAAACCGGACATTTAAAATCCGAACTCAGACATTATACTTACAAAAACTATGATGATTATATCAACAAAGTCAAAAAATATTCGTTGTTAAAAGCCCAAGAACTGTATGCAAAAAACGTAAAACCCGGAGTTTTTTACAAATATATTAAACCGGCTTACCGTTTTTTATATCATTATTTTATAAATTTCGGTTTCTTGGACGGCAAAACCGGTTGGACAATTGCCAAAATCAGCGCTTTTGGTATGAGAGAACGCTACAACAAACTCAAACAAATGTATGAACGCCAAAAGACATAAATATTCTTATAACATATTGGCTCTGTTGCCTTTGATCTTGGTGTTGGATATTCCTTTTATCGTTTATGTTTTCAAATACGGTAGTTGGGACAATTATGCGGCTGTGTTAATAAGTATTTTGATACCCTTTTTGCTTCAAGCGGTATTAAATCTGAAATTATGGCAGTTTGTTTTAGTATCCATTCCGGTTTTATACCTTACTTTGTCTTTTGATGTGCTCATTTTCGATTTCAATTCGTATTATAATATCAGCACTTGGTCGGCGGTTTTTGACACCAATCCCGAAGAGTCAAAAGAGTTTTTGGGTATTTTGCGAACCGTAACTTGGGTAACGGGTCTGTTTCAAATTTTGACTTGGTTGTTATATGCAGGCTTGTCATTCAAAATAAAATTACAAACTTATCCGTTTAAATTCCGAATCTTGGCGGGAGGGCTTTTGATACTTATTGTAGCGGATTGGTTTAGAGGCGGACCGGTTGCACAGGCATATCCTTTCGGACATACTTTGCATAGTTTTTTGGCGTATCAACAACAAAGCGAATTGGAACAAAAGCTTTGGAAAAAAAAGCATACGTATATTTATAACGCTACCGAAAATCAAGAATTTGTCAATGATACCCTGCCCAAAACAATTGTCGTGTTGATTACCGAATCGCTTCGTCGCGATCACCAAAGCATATACGGTTACCGCCATGAGACAACTCCGTTGATGCAAACCGAAAATTTGGTGCTCTATACCGATGTGATCAGTCCTGCCAATCAGACGGTCAATTCTTTGCGGCGGGTGTTTTCGCAAGCCGAGGGCAATAATGACACCCTGTATTTTGCCAAACCTACCGTCATCAAAGCCTTTAACGAAGCCGGTTATCAAACGGCATGGTATAGCACGCAGTCGGTTGGCAAAAACGGTGAAAGCAAAAATTCGGTTATTGCCAAAGAATGCGATACAGCGGTTTTTCGAAACAATACTTTTTTGGATACGATTCTGTTGCAAGATTTGAAAAACGAATTGAAAAAAGAAACTGCCAAAAAATTGATTTTCTTACATGTGTTTGGTGTGCACTATTTGTATGACCATCGTTTTGCCGAAGGTTTTGAAAAATTTTCGAAGCAAAAAACAACCGACTTCAAGCAAGACCAAATCAATAAATATGATGATGCCATACGATATAACGATTTTTTGCAATCCGAAATATTGAAATTACTCAAACAACAAAAAGGCGAAAAGGTTTTTATTACTTTTTCCGATCATGGCGAATCTCTGTTCGATTCGGCTCCGTATATACAAGGACACGGCGCACTGCAACCCGCCCGTGTTGAGTTTGATGTGCCGTTTGTATTGTGGTTCTCAAAAGAATACCGGCAACAACACCCCAATATTTATAATAATGTGTTGAAAAACAAAGATTTACCTGCTATAAATTCCGACTTTTTTTATTCCTTTCCTTATTTGTTCGGCATTGAGTTTGACGAATTGAAACCGGAAAAAAATTTCTTTGGCAACAAGTATAATCACAAACAAAAGCGTTGGGTGGTAAATAGTGCTTTGGATTTGTTGGATTACGATAAATTGCCTTACAAAAGATAATAGCCAAACGCCTCGCAAATAATATCAAATTGGTATCAATCCAAATCGCGCCAAGCCTTCTTTTCGACAACTGTTCCGGTGTTGAGTTTGATAACGCCCGGATTACTGCGTATCATGGTTTTTAAGGTCGTGGCATCGGTAAGATAAAGCGGAAAATCAAAATCATTTTTTAGGTTCTCGTCAATGACCGAAAACAAGCCGATGACTTGTTTGTTCTCTTTTTGCAATTTTTTGGCATACATATTGACTTTGTGCTTGGCTTTGCGACTGATGCCCGAAGGATTTGCCGATATGATTAAATATATTTCGGGAACTTTCAAGACCGATTGGGTAATATCGCCGTCGGTTTCATTTTCAATACTGAAATCGTGAATGGGAGGCGTATAACCTTCCGAAAGCGTAATGGTTTTGCGGTCGATAAACTCGGCACCTTTGATATTCCAAGGCGCTTCGTCGGTGCCGAATTCTTTTATTTTGCCGTTTACTTTGTAATACCAAATTTCTTTAAAACGGGCTTTCGGAGCATCATCCGGAATACGCATGCCTTCGTTTATGTTTTTGCCGACGGCATACGGACGAAAATCGATTAAGGGCAAATGTCTAATGGTGTAAATCATTAATAATAAAGCAGTTAAACTCAATGAGTAAGCTGTGCCGGTTGTAACTTTACGCCCCCATAAGGCTTTGATGTATTTTTGATTAAAAAGCAAATACAGTATAAAAACAAATAAGACAATGTTTTTATAAAATGTTTCCCAATTGGACAATTTGACGGCATCACCGAAACAACCGCAATCGGTAACTTTGTTGTAAAGTGCCGAATATCCGGTTAGAAACAAAAAAATCGTTATAAGAACAGTCAAGGCTTTTAAACTAAAACCGGGTTTGTACCCAATCAATAGCCAAACTCCCAAAACAAATTCTAATAAGATAAGCATAACGGATATCTCCAAAGCCCAAGGTGTTAAAAAGGGCAAGTTTAACACGTCTTCACTAAAATATTCCGCCATTTTAATTTGTGTGCCAACGGGGTCAATCATTTTGACAAAACCCGAAAAAATAAAAGTTAGGGCAACTGTAAAACGGATGAACTGAACGATGTATTTCATTTATTGTAATTTTTGTTACAAACATAAGCCAATTTGCATACATTTACAAATGTAGGAATATTATTTATACTACAATTTAAAAAATAAAATATGAAACAAACCCAAAAAAATGTTAATAAATTTTTACCGGAAAAAGTAAAAAAGAAAGTTTAATAAACTATCTTTATCGTTTGAAAAATCGAATGAATTTATGAGTATAAACACAGTGAAAAAACAGTTTCAATACGAGACGCAAG
>Ga0256834_1003037_pt1 | contig 10225 bp, 7 predicted proteins | sample 4281140metaG_FD_190536 | JGI IMG/M metagenome (GOLD analysis project Ga0256834, IMG submission 190536) | Hydrothermal vent microbial communities from East Pacific Rise, Pacific Ocean - 4281-140 | ecosystem: Environmental > Aquatic > Marine > Hydrothermal vents | place: Pacific Ocean: East Pacific... | reverse complement strand
GTGTGGGAAACTCAACAGTTAGATTATCCATTATTAGATAGTAGTTTACCTCCATATGAGCCTAGAGGGTGTCAAAGAGGTATCTCTTTTTCATGGTATCTTTATAGTCCTATAAGAATTAAATATCCTCTAATCAGAGGAGCGCTGCTTGATGCTTATAGAGAAGAAAAAAATAAAGCCGGTGGCGACCCTATGAAAGCTTGGACTGCACTTCAAGCTAATGAAAAAAAAAGAAAAAGCTACCAAGTAGCCAGAGGAAAAGGTGGTTTTAGAAGAGCTAGTTGGGATGAAGTAAATGAAATTATGTCAATTGCAAATATTTATACTGCTAAAAAATATGGACCAGATCGTGTTATAGGTTTTTCTCCAATTCCTGCGATGTCAATGATAAGTTATGCAGCAGGCTCAAGATTTTTACAGCTTTTTGGCGGAGTAAACTTGAGTTTTTATGATTGGTACTGTGATCTTCCACCATCATTTCCAGAAATTTGGGGTGAGCAAACAGATGTTTGTGAGAGTGCTGATTGGTACAATGCTAAAATGATTGTTGATATGGGTGCAAACCTTAATATGACAAGAACACCAGATGCACATTTCTTTGCTGAAGCTAGACACAATGGAACAAAAACTATAGTTTGTGCTCCTGATTTTAGTCAAGTTAGTAAATTTGCAGACCAATGGATACCACTTCACGCAGGTAGTGATGGTGCATTTTGGCAAGCCATTACACATGTTCTGTTAAAAGAGTTTTATGTAGATAAACAAGTTCCATATTTCATAGACTATATGAAAAAATATTCTGATACTCCATTTTTAGTAAAAATAGAAAAAGATGGTGATGTTTTTAAAGCTGGTAGCATAAAAAGATAGAAAATGGTGATTGGAAATTTGTTCAAATAGATGAAAAAACAGGTGATTTAGTTATTCCAAAAGGTAGTATGGGACACAGATGGGATAAACAAGAGACTGGTAAGTGGAATACAAAACTTGAAAACTCTGTAGATGACAAGCCATACGATCCTGTATTAACACTAATAGACAATTGTGATGATGTTATATTGGCTTCTTTTGATGAGTTTGGATTAGATAAAAAGGCACTAAGAGGTGTACCTGTTAGATATATAGAGACAACAAAAGGAAAGAAAATAGCTGTTGCAACAACTTTTGATATTCACATGGCTCAATATGGAGTACCAAGAGGGTTAGATGGTGATTATCCAAAAGACTACAACGATAAAAGTGCTGCTTATACTCCTGCGTGGCAAGAGATTTTTACTGGTATTGATTCAAAAACCATTATAAGTATCGCTAGAGAATGGGGTAACACGGGCGAAATAACTGAAGGTAAAAATATGGTTATTATAGGTGCCGCTATCAATCACTGGTATCATTGTAACTTGATGTATCGAGCTGCCACAATGGCACTTATATTTACTGGAAGTATTGGTAAAAATGGTGGTGGTATGAATCACTATGTTGGACAAGAAAAATTAGCGCCTGTTGATGCTTGGGGTAATATTGCACTCGCAAAAGATTGGAATGCTACTGCAAGATTGCAACAAGGACCTATTTGGCACTATATTAATACAGATCAGTATAGATACGATGGTTTATACTCAAAATATAATGCAGTTCCAGACAATGATATGACAAAAGGTCATATGGCAGATGAAATTTATAAATCTGTTAGAATGGGTTGGATGCCATACTATCCTCAGTATGATAAAAATACACTAGAGCTTAGTAAAGAGGCAGTTGATAGTGGTGCAAAAGATGATGCAGGTATCCAAAAATATGTATTAGATTCATTAAAAGAGAAAAAATTAAAATATTCTATAAGTGATCCTGATGCCCAAGAGAATTTCCCTCGTGTATGGTATATCTGGAGAGGAAATGCAATTTCAGGTAGTATGAAAGGACAAGAGTATTGTTTAAAACATTACCTAGGTACACATACAAATACTATTGCGGTAGATCAGGAGAAAACAGAAGAAGTTAAATGGCATGATGTTGCACCTGTTGGTAAGATGGATTTAGTAATTGATCTTAACTTTAGAATGGATTCATCAGCACTTTATTCAGACATTGTACTTCCATCTGCTTCTTGGTATGAAAAAGCAGATATAAATAGTACAGATATGCACTCCTTTATTCATCCACTTTCAGAAGCAATTGCTCCTGTATGGGAAGCAAAAACTGATTGGGAAATTTTTAGCAATATTGCTAAAGCGACAAGTGAAGTTGCCAAGGTGCATCTACCAGGTATTCAAAAAGATATTGTAAATGTTCCACTAGTACATGATACTGAGGATGAAATAGCTCAAACTAGTATCAAGGATTGGTACAAAGGTGAGTGTGAAGCGATTCCTGGAAAAACCATGCATAAAATTGCTATTCAAGAGAGAGACTATACAAAAATTTATGAAAGATATATCACTCTTGGTGAAAACTTTAGAAATAAAGGTGCAGGGGCTCATGGTAACCACTATGAATGTGAGGATGTTTATGATGAAATGGTAGAATCAAATCACTTTCCAATAGAAAAAATTGGTGATAAAGTTTATCCTTCACTTAAAAAAGATATCTCAGCCATCAATGCAGTATTGCATCTTTCCAGTGTTACAAATGGAAAATTAGCAGCTCGTGCTTATAAAAATGCAGAGAAAAAAACTGGACTTAAACTAGCAGATATTGGTGCTAGAAATGAAAGTGTTACTATGCTTTATGCAGATTTGCAAAAAGCACCACATAGATATAATTCTTCTCCTGTTTGGTCTGGACTTATAAATAGTGATAGAGCATACTCTGCTTATACATACAATGTTGAGAGAATGGTACCTTGGAGAACTTTAACAGGAAGACAACATACTTACTTAGATCATGATATGTATATTGGATTTGGTGAGCATCTTCCAACATATAAGCCATCACCAAAAGCTGAAGCTTACGGTGATCTTAAAGAGACGCTAAAAAATGATGGCTCTAATGCTAGAGTACTTAGTTGTTTAACTCCTCATGGAAAATGGCATATTCACTCAACTTATATGGATAATATAAGAATGTTAACACTTTCAAGGGGAATTGAGCCTTGTTGGATAAGCGAAGCTGATGCTAAAGACCTTGACATAAAAGACAACGATTGGGTTGAAGTCATAAATGATAATGGTACTTACTGTACAAGGGCAGTTGTAAGCTCAAGAATTCCAAAAGGTGTGACCATTGTTTATCATACAATTGAGCGAACTGTGGGACTTCCATTATCGCAAATTCGTAAAGGAAAAAGAAGTGGCGGAAACAATGCAGTAACTCGTGTTCGTTTAAAACCAAATTTCTTAGCTGGCGGTTATGGGCAATTTACATATTATTTTAACTACTGGGGTCCAGTGGCTGTAAATAGAGATACGCATGTTATTGTTAAAAAGATGACTGAAGTTATTTTTTAAAAAAACTTATCATAGTTAGATAAAAAAGGAAAAAAAATGGATGTAAGATCACAGATGTCGATGGTTTTTCACTTAGACAAATGTCTAGGTTGTCATACATGTACAGTTGCATGTAAAAATATATGGACAGACCGTAAAGGTGCTGAGTATATGTGGTGGAATAATGTCGAAACAAAACCAGGAACTGGTTATCCTACAAAATGGGAAGACCAAGAAGTATATAAAGGTGGATGGGAAAAGAGTGAAACAGGTGGAATACAGCTAAAAGGTGCTGGAAAATTAAAAGGGTTATTAAATATTTTTCATAATCCAAATTTACCAGTAATAGATGATTATTATGAGCCATTTACATATAAGTATTTAGATCTCATAGAATCACCACAGCAAGATGTACAGCCAGTTGCAAGACCGATTTCTCTAATAACTGGAAAGCCCATAGATATTAAAATGGGACCAAATTGGGATGATGATTTAAGTGGTACTCCTGATTTTGCAAGAAAAGATCCAAATCTTGCAAATCTAAGTGCAGCTGAGCAAGAAGCAATGTTCCAATTAGAAAAAATGGCACTCTATTATTTGCCAAGAATTTGTAATCATTGTCTAAACCCAGCTTGTGTGGCTTCATGCCCGTCAGGTGCAATCTATAAAAGAGGTGAAGATGGTGTGGTTTTAATTGACCAAACTATATGTAGAGCATGGAGAATGTGTGTAACAGCTTGTCCTTATAAAAAAACATATTATAACTGGAGTACTGGTAAATCAGAAAAATGTATTTTATGTTTTCCAAGAATTGAGTCAGGTCAAGCACCAGCCTGTATGCATTCGTGTGTTGGTAGAATTAGATATTTAGGTGTGCTTCTTTATGATGCAGATAAAATTGAAGAAATTTCTTCATCAGATGAAAAAGATCTTATAAATAATCAAATAGATATCTATTTAGATCCGTTTGACCCAGCAGTTATAGAAGCTGCTAAGAAAAATGGTGTTGCAGATTCGACTATAAAAGCAGCACAAGAGTCTCCAATTTATAAGTTTGTTAAAGAGTGGAAAATAGCACTTCCTCTTCATGCAGAATATAGAACACTGCCAAATCTTTTTTATGTTCCACCATTGTTACCAGTAATGGCATCTGTGAGTGAAAACTCTAAAGATAGTTCAACTCTTAACCCTATGTCAAAACATTGGGATGACCAATGGTTATATGATACGAGTATAGATGAAATCTTTGGAACGATTGAGCAAACACGATTTCCTTTGAAATATATGGCAAATCTATTTGGTGCAGGTGATGAAGATATGGTTGCTGATAAGCTTAAAAAGTTGATGGCTATAAGAATTTATAGAAGATATAAAACAGTTGGCGATATAACTAAAGCAAAATCAGATAAAGCATTGAGTGAAGTAAATCTTACAGAGGATGATGCTGAAAGTATCTACAAAATGACATCATTGGCAAAATTTGATGAAAGATTTGTTATTCCAGCAGCTCATAGAGAGCAATCAATTGAGATGCTTGAATCAACAGCTGATGTCAAAGGTAGTACAGGATTTGGTTTTATAGAAAAACCGGCTAGGGGAATATAATGCAACTTAGTCATTATGAAGTATTTTCAAAAATATTTGATTATCCTGAAGAAAATTACCATGAGATTGTAGCTGAAGCTATTGAAGTTTTAGTGAAAAATTATCCTGAAGCTACACACGAACTGGAGGAGTTTACAAAACTTCTTCCAGAAAGCATCTATGATGTTCAAGAGCTTTATACAAAATCTTTTGAGGTTCAAGCTATAACATCGTTAGAGATAGGATATGTTTTATATGGTGATGATTATACAAGAGGTGAGGTTTTAGTAAATCTCAATAAAGAACAAAGAAGTGTTGGCAATGATTGTGGTGGCGAGTTATCAGATCATCTTGGGAATGTTTTGCGATTACTTTCAAAGATAGAAGATAAAAATCTACTCAATGATTTAGTTACGATGATGCTAGCTCCTGCTGTTGAAATTATGATGAATGAGTATAATCCAGAGAGTATGAAACAAAAAAATAAGTTATACAAAAAACAGTATAAAACATTGATTGTCTCATCTTTTCCATTGGGTTTGTATTTGCATCTATTCAAGGCATTATATTTTGTATTAGATAGTGATTTTTCTCTAATTAAAGAAAATCGACCATTCCAAGATGCAAGTTTTTTTGGTTTCTTAAAACAAGAACTAGAAGTTGAAGAAGGGAAGCAGAGTTCAAATAGCTGTAGCAATACTTTTAACAGTTGCGGTACTAGCGGTATAAACAGTTGTGCAGGTTAAAAAATAAAATAAAATAAAGGAGTTTAATATGGACTTATTATTATTCGGGGCATTCCCGTATGTAGCTTTAGTAGTTTTTGTGATAGGATCAATTTATAGATACCAGACTGGTTTTAAATATTCATCTTTATCATCTCAGTTTTTAGAAACAAAAAAACTGTATTCAGCATCTGTTCCTTTTCATGTAGGAATTTTAGTTGTATTTTTAGGACATTTGGTTGGATTTTTATTTCCTTGGGCATATCTATCAATTGGTGGATATAGTTTAGTTATCTTAGAAGTAATTGGACTTGCTTTTGGAATACTTGCAACTGTTGGTCTTATTATGTTACTCATAAGACGGTTAAAAAGTGTTAGATTAGCAATGGTAACAAATAGAATGGATATTGTTATTGAGATAATTCTTATAGTGCAATTTTTATTAGGTATATTAACTGCAGTTGCTATGAAATGGGGTTCAGGATGGTATGCATCAGATATGGTACCTTATTTGTGGTCAATATTGTTATTAAGTCCTGATATTGCGGCTATATCGGCAATGTCAATTATTGTTAAGCTTCATGTTTTTGGAGCATTTTTAGTAATTTTACTTATTCCTTTCTCTAGACTCGTACACTTTTTAGTAATACCTTTACATTATATTACTAGACCGTATCAAGTTGTTAGATGGTATTGGGATAAAAAAGTAATTAGAGACCCCGATACACCATGGAGTGAGAGTGTAAAGAGACCAAAAAACAATTAAATAAATCAAATTTAAGGAGTTTGTTATGACTGAGGTGGCAACGAGCAAATCGCACAAGATGCTTTTTTTCAACACTTTCGCATTTACAGTCTGTTTTGCAGCCTGGATGTTAAATGGTGTTTTAGTAACTTTTTTAGTGAGTAATGAGGTATTTGACTGGAGTACTGTTGAGATGGGATGGCTTATAGGTATTCCTGTTTTAACAGGAGCTTTGATGAGACTTCCTGTTGGTATGTTAACAGATAAATTTGGTGGTAAATGGGTATATGGTCTTTTGTTGATTTTATCATCGATTCCTATGTACTTATTATCAACTGCTACTAATATCGAAGAGTATGCTTTGTACAGTTTAGGATTTGGAATAACTGGTGCTAGCTTTGCCGTTGGTATTGCTTTTACTTCTGTTTGGTATCCTAGAAAAAATCAAGGTACAGTTTTGGGTATTTTTGGTGCAGGTAATGCAGGAGCAGCAGGAACAGCTTTGTTAGCTCCTACGATTTTAAATAATCTTACAGACAATGGTGCAAACCTAGAAGCGTGGAGAACTTTACCAGTTTATTATGCTGTGATGTTATTTGTGATGGGTATTATTTTTCTTATATTCACTGAGAACAAAAAAACATCAGCATCTGAAAAAGGTTTCTTTCAAATGCTATCACCGCTTAAAGATATACAAGTATGGAAATTTGGCTTGTGGTACTTTTTAGTATTTGGTTGTTTTGTTGCTTTTTCTCAGTGGTTAGTTCCATATTTTGTTAATGTCTATTATCTACCATTAGTTACAGCTGGATTATTTGCAGCTGCATTTTCTTTTCCTTCAGGTGTAATTCGTGCATTTGGTGGATGGTTATCTGATGTATATGGTGGTAGAAAAGTAATGGTTTGGGTGCTTGCAACTTCAGTTATCATTAGTGCTATGCTTATGGTTCCAAAAGTTGATGTCTACTCGCCAGGACAAGGTATCATAGCTAAGGTTCCTGGAACTGTTACCTCAGTTACAGAGAATAGTGTTACCGTCGGTAAAAGGGTTTATCATTTTTCGCCTAAAGAAGCTGATGATGATATGAACGCCATTGATAGTGATGAAATGATTATTTTCCCTATCAAAAGAACTTGGCAAGAATCAGTCGTAGAAGTTGGCGATGAAGTCAAGAAAAAGCAACTTTTAGTTAAAGGTACTACTAGAATTGCATTTCAAGCTAATGTTTGGATATTTGCATTTTTAGCTATTTTGCTTGGTGCTATATGGGGTATTGGAAAGGCTGGTGTTTATAAATATATTCCTGATCATTATCCAGAAGATGTTGGCATGGTCGGAGGAATAGTCGGAGTTCTTGGAGGATTGGGCGGATTTTTTACTCCTATCATCTTTGGTTATTTATTAAATTGGACTGGTCTTTGGTCAAGTGCTTGGGCATTTATGCTCTTCTTATCATTCTTAGGTATGTGGTGGCTACTAAGAGACAGTATAGGAAATGAAGAGAAAAAAATCGCATAAAAACCACTAAATAAAAGGACGAATATGAATGAAGATATAAAAATTGGAAATGGGGATGAGGCGTCCCCATTTTCTCCGCCAGAGGCTTATAGCCCGCCAAAAGTAGATGAGGAAATTCCTTATGAGGATATGCATCCGCTTATACAATCATTGATGAGTGAGCATAAAGCTTACTCTATCAAAATCACAGAGTTTGAAGAGACTTTGTCTATGATTGAGGGAGGTAAAGTTGATAAAGAGGTAGATGAAAGATTAAGAGACTTTTTTAGTTATTTTGATGATGAGATAAGAACTCATCATTTAAATGAGGAAAAAACGCTCTTTCCTATAATAAGTCAAAAAATGTTTGAAGAAGGTAGTCACTCAAAAGGTGATGATAATTTTAATGTTATTGATGTTTTAGAAGATGAGCATATCAAGTCTATCCAATTAGCGGCTGTTACATTTAACTTATTTGCACTCTTTTCAAGAATTCCTGATGAGCGATCGCGAATAATGATTTTAGATGTGGCATTAACGCAAGCAAAAGATTTAGTAGAGTTGTTAAAAGTACATATATTTCGTGAAGATACGATTATATTTACATATGCACACAAAAACCTTACTAACGATGAGCTTACAAAACTGCAAAAATTATTGAAGGAGAATAGCAATAATGGCAATTAATATAGAAAAATTTGATGTAGAGGACGACCAGTTTTGGGACAAAGAGGGTAAAAGTATTGCAACTAGAAACCTTTGGATATCAATCCCATCATTATTGTTAGCTTTTTCAGTATGGCTTATGTGGGGTATGCTGATTGTACAAATGAAAAAAATGGGATTTACACTTGGTATGAATCCTCAAACACCTGAAGATTGGGCAGAGATAAATTCTTTGCTTTGGACATTGCCTGCTATTGCAGGACTTGCAGGTGCAACTCTTAGAATTCCAAATGGATTTTTAATTGGAATTGGTGGAGGTAGAAATGTTGTATTTTTTACAACGGCACTTCTTTTAATACCTGCACTTGGTGCTGGTTGGGCTATGGGGAATAAAGATGTTTCTTATTCAGTATTAGCGATTCTTGCTGCAACTTCTGGTTTTGGTGGTGGTAACTTTTCATCTTCGATGTCAAATATAAGTTATTTTTTCCCAAAAAGAATGCAAGGTACATCTCTTGGTTTAAATGCAGGACTTGGTAACTTGGGTGTTAGTACAATGCAATTTTTGATTCCATTTATGCTTACAGCTGGTGCTTTTAGTGCTGGTATGCAACTGCCTGAATCTGATAAAATTGTTTATATTCAAGATGCTGCTTGGATTTGGGTTCCATTGATTTTAATTTGTATTGTTGCTTCATTTTTTGGGATGAATAATCTTAAAAATGCTACACCAAAGCTTGGTAATTATGCTGGTGAGTTTGGTAAAATTATCGTTATGTTACTCTTTGGTATTATTTCTGCTGCTGTTGGTGCATATTTACTAGTTGGTTTAAAAATCAATATGTGGGTAGTTCTTCCTATAGTTGTTATTCTTGTATTAGCATTGATGAAGTTTTTGTCTCCAAAAGAGTTAAAAGGTAATCTTGATAAACAGTTTGCTATTTTTAGTAACAAGCATACTTGGATTATGACTATAATTTATACTATGACATTTGGTTCATTTATAGGTTATGCGGCATCTTTCCCTAAACTTATTCAAGATGTTTTTGGTGGTGAAATTAATGCCTTTACATATGCATTTCTTGGACCATTAGTTGGAGCTTTAATAAGACCATTAGGTGGTTGGTTCTCTGATAAGATAAATAGTGGTTCTCGTGTTACAGCTTGGAGTACAATTTTACAAATTGGTGCTGCTTTAGCGGTTGCTTATTTTATTGTTCAAGCAAGAGAGAGTGGAAATCCAACTGATTACTGGTGGCCTTTCTTTATCGGCTTTATGTTGTTGTTTGCTGGTACTGGTATTGGTAATGGTTCTACTTTTAGAAGTATTCCATATATCTTTAACAAAGAACAAGCCGGACCTGTTCTTGGTTGGACGGCAGCAATTGGGGCTTACGGTGCGTTTATCATGCCAAAATTGTTTGGTCAACAGATAAAAGCAGGACATGCTGAATATGCTATTTATGGTTTTGTTGCTTATTATGTTGTATGTTTAATACTAAATTGGTATTACTATGATAGAAAAAATGCGGAAATCAAGTGTTAGCTTAATTTTTTAAAAATAGTAGTTATGCCTAGACATAAC
>Ga0256834_1003035_pt1 | contig 10229 bp, 14 predicted proteins | sample 4281140metaG_FD_190536 | JGI IMG/M metagenome (GOLD analysis project Ga0256834, IMG submission 190536) | Hydrothermal vent microbial communities from East Pacific Rise, Pacific Ocean - 4281-140 | ecosystem: Environmental > Aquatic > Marine > Hydrothermal vents | place: Pacific Ocean: East... | reverse complement strand
AAGAGACTAATTAAAAATAAAACTAAAGTATCATTGTAAAAGTAAAAAGATAACAAAGCATAGTATCAGACAAGTGTATCCTTAGCGGAAATTTTTCACTAGAGAAAAGGAATCAAGGGTTTTAAAATTGGCTTCCACGATAAGGCATATAAAAACATGCCTTGTCATTTATCTATCTCTTAAGCTCTTTAATTCTTGCAGATTTACCTTTTCTATCTCTTAGATAGAAAAGCTTTGCTCGTCTAACTCGTCCTTTTCTTAGAACTGTTATAGTATCAACACTATCACTTAAGATTGGAAATATTCTCTCAACACCGATGTTGTTAGCTCCCATTTTTCTTACCATAAAAGTTTCACCAGTACCTTGACCTCGTCTTGCTATGCAAACTCCTTCAAAATTCTGAACTCTAGTCTTATCACCCTCTTTAATCTTAACAGCAACTCTTATAGTATCACCTGCTCTAAAATCAGGGATATTTTTACCTTCAGCTTGTTTTGTTTCAAATGATTCTATATACTTATTTCTCATCTATTTACCTTTTGTTTTTATCTTTTTATACAAATCTGGTCTAAAATACTCTGTTTTACAAAGCGATAGAGACTTTTTTAAAGTGTGGATATTAGCATGATTGCCCTTTAGATATTCTTTTGTTATGTAACTTCCTTGAAAAAGGTTTGGCTTTGTAAAAGCTGGGGCTTCTAAAAGATTATCTTCATAACTCTCAACATCCAAAGAGTCAGCATTTCCAAGCACTTTTGGGATATTTCTACAAACTGCATCACACATACATAAACTTGGGAGCTCTCCACCTGTTAGTATAAAGTCCCCGATTGAAAAAAGCTCATCCGCATACTTTTCGATAACTCTCTCATCGATCCCTTCATAACGACCAGTTACAAAAACAATATGCTTTTTTTTACTAAGCCTTATCGCATCTATCTGTTTAAAAGGTTTTCCAACTGGAGTTGCAAAGACAAAATATGCATCTGCATCTCTACTCTTTATACTATCAAGTGCAGAGAAAAGAGGTTCAGGTTTTAAAAGCAACCCTGCTCCACCTCCTGCTTGATAAGCATCCACCTTTTTATGCTTATCTTTTGAAAAATCTCGCTGATTTACAAAATCTATCTCTATTAACTTCTCATTGATAGCTCTTTTTAAGATTGAATCTTCAAAATAGTGCTTTACCAAATTCTCAAAAAGTGTCACAAAAGTAAACTTCATGAAGCCTCAAGTAGTGCTAAAGCACTCTTTGTCAAAATCACCTTTGCATCTTTATCAAAATTCAAAATATACTCATCGATGTATGGTATATAGAAGCTACTTGAAAGCTCTTTTTGGACTAACAAATCAGAAGTTTTAACTACAAGATAGTCAAGCACTCCAATTCTCTCAATCTCAAAAACATCTCCCAAATAGAGCTCATCGTCTAAAACTTTTGAACCTATCATATCAAACCAAAAAAACTCCCCATCTTCAAGAGTGCAATTTTCTATAGTCTCTTTTATACTAGTAAAAAGTTTCTGATTTGTGAGTTTTTGTGCATCTTCTCTTGTGTTGTATCCTACAAATTTTATGAGAGATTTATCTTTATTGTAACTCTCTATCTCTACTTGGTTTCCATTTGTAAGTTTAAAGATGTTGCCTTTTTCAAACTGTGAGCTAAAATCGCACTGAAGATGAAACTTAAGCTCACCTCTTAGAGCTACAACCTTGCCAATAGTCGCAATTTGTAACTCTTCAGTACTCATCGTTAGATTTTATAGTAACACGATAAGATCTGTTATCTTTTGCTTTGCATCCAGAGATTATAGATTTTAGTGAGCTTATCATCTTGCCATCTTTGCCTATGAGTTTGCCTGTATCATTTTTATCAGTTACCAAAGTAATTTCAGAAAATCCCTCATCAATATCTTCTCGATAAACTGCAATTTCCTCAGGCTTATCTGCGATTAACTTAGCAAATTCAAGTATGAATTTATCAGCCATTATTTGCCAGTAATTCTCTTAACACGATCACTCATCTTAGCACCAACACTAGTCCAATATGCCAATCTCTCTTCATCAAATTTTATAACCTCAGGTTCACACATAGGATTATAATATCCTATTGACTCTATCCAACCACTATCTCTTCTTTTTCTACTATCTGTTACTACTATTCTGTAAAAAGGTTTTTTCTTTCTACCCATTCTAGTCAATCTTACTACTGTTGCCATCAATTCTCCTAATTTATTTTATTCTTACGGCTTAACACTTGGGACTTTATCCAAAGTGTTAAGCCGTATCTTAATACTATCTTGGTATCTGCATTCTATCTTGTTGCGACATAAGATTTTGTAAATCTTTCATACCGTTTTTCCCTGAAAACTTTTTTGCCATTTTTGCTGCATTTTTAAACTGCTTTAAAAAACGATTCACTTCAAGCTGAGACAACCCTGCCCCTCCAGCAATTCTCTTTTTACGAGCATTGTTTAAAAGTTCAGGTTTTTCTCTCTCTTTTTTAGTCATTGAGCTAATCATCGCTTTTATACTTGCAACTTCAGAGTTATTATCTAAATCCATATCTTTTAATTTTCCAGCCATACCAGACATCCCTGGAATCATACCAACAAGTGACTTTAAGTTTCCAAGCTTTTTCATACTCTCTATCTGGTCTAGAAAATCATTAAAATTAAACTGCCCTTTTTTAATCTTTGAGGTGAGTTTTTTTGCCTGCTTCTCATCAATAACATCAGCCGTTTTTTCAGCCAAAGTTATCAAATCACCCTCTCCCATAAGTCGACTTACAATCCTCTCAGGTAAAAATGGCTCTAAATCTGCAACTTTTTCACCCGTACCAATAAATCTAAGAGCAATCGAGAGCTGTTTTGCGATACCAAGGGCAACTCCACCTTTTGAATCTCCATCATATTTTGTTAAAATTACACCAGTTATATCCATAAGGGTATTAAAGGTTGAAGCACTTCTAACAGCATCTTGTCCAGTTAGTGAGTCTGCAACATAAAAAACTTCATCAGGAGTGAGAGTTTTACTAATCTCCACAAGCTCTTCCATAAGCTCTTCATCAATAGCCAAACGACCAGCGGTATCAATCAACAACACATCATAAAGCCCATCTTTAGCTCTTTTTAATGCACTATTTGCGATTTTTATAGGATTTTTTTCATTATCATCAAAAAAGAGATCAATCTCATTTTGAGTACAAAGCTGCTTTAGTTGCTCAACAGCAGCTAATCTCTGTAAATCACAAGCAGCAACTAAAACTTTTTTCTGCTTTCTCTTTAGATAGTGAGCTAACTTTACAGTTGTAGTTGTTTTACCAGAACCTTGCAATCCACACATCAGTGCAATTGTAGGTGGTTTTGATGCATAAACAAAGCCTTGATTTCCAGGAGCTGTTAAGATATCTGTTAAGTTATCTTTCATCGATTTTAAAAAGCTATCTTTACCAATTCCGCCTTGCTTTGTCTCTATCTCGATAGTCTTTACAAGATCTTTTACTACCTTATGATGAACATCTGCTTTTAGGAGTGATTTTTTGAGTGTATCTAAGGCTTTTTGCAATGATTTTTCATCATCTGCAAATCTTACTTTATTTATCGCTGACTTAAACGAGTCTGTTAATGCTTCAAACACTTCTATCTTCTCCTATCTTAAAAAGTTGGGTATGTTACCTAATGAATACTTTAAATCTTATAAATTTATGCTACCATGAGCCTTATGAGAGATTTTTTGAATATAATTGTATTATCATTTTTAACTATGTTTTTAACATCCTGCTCATCAAAATCATCAAAAAAACAAGCCCCCATAAAAACTCCAACTCCCATAAAAATAGCAAAAATAAAAAAGCCATATATTTTCAAAAATCTCATAACAGATTTAAAAATCAACTGCATGGCAGTAACAGTTGATAAAAACAACACAAAAACAGACAACTACATCTCAATAAATCAATACAGCAATTATATAAAAATTGAGCTAAATACAAAAATAGACTTCCCAAACGACTATTTTAGACTCTCAAAAGAGGCAGAAGATAAACTAAGCTGCATGGCTCCTATAATCCAAAAAGAGAAAAAACTAGTCATTCAAGTCATAGGATACGCAAAAGCTCCAGATGAACAGCATCTATGTGATGATAGAGCTATTACTGTAGCTGAGTTGTTATTTAACAAAGGAGTTAGACATGAGATATATGCCAAGGGATGCTTAGTTGAAACCAAACCAAGTTCAAAAGGTCTCTCTGTTTTTATATACAAAGAAAACCTCTCTTTAAAAAATCATTGCAAATTATAAGCAAGATAGATGTACATAATCTTTACTTACTGCCCCTTTTATTATCTCTATCTCAAATGTCTCACATGTCTGTCTTATTAACTCTCTTACTTTTAATCCTACATCACCTCTCAGTACTTTATATCTGTACTTTGCTACAAATACAAAATGATACTCTATTTTATATACTGTATGGCTCCCTTATCTGTATTTCATATCCCCTCTTTTTGAAATACATTATATCATTTACTAGCAATTGGAGATAAATATGTCCGCCTAAAGGCAGAGGTTTCTACCTTTGAAGAGACTAATAAAAAAATCAGAAAAACATGTTTCATAAAGTAACAAGCTGAAAAGAGAATTAGATTTTAAAAATTTTTGTCTTAGTAATTTGGAGTAGTAGAGCCTTTTTTCAGTAAAATTAAACTAAAAAAGGGCTCTTTTGTTCTTATATCAGCAAAGTGATGGTTATCTTTTTAATAGTGATACACACTTTTTATATGCTTTTTTAACAAGATTTAATCCAAAAGGTGAGCTTTTAGATGTAGGTTGTGGTTGTGGGATCTTAGGGCTTTTGAGTGTTCGTGATTTTCCAATCTCTCTCACACAGATAGATAAGCAAAAACACAATATCTTTTTAAGTGAGAAAAATGCTCAAGTAAACAGCCTCAAATCAGATCTGATTGAGGGTGATTTTTTAACATATGATTTTGATAAAAAGTTTGATTTTATTGTCTCAAATCCACCATATTATCACGATGGTGTTAGTAAGAGTAAAAATAAAATTTTGCATATCAGCAGATATAGTATGCATCTTCCAATGAGAGATTTTTTCAAAAAAGTAAATAGTAGTTTAAAAAATAGAGGGCATTTTATCTTCTGTTATGAGGCCAGTGAAATACAAGAGATTTTAATATCTCTAAAAGAATCAAAGATGCAAGTAGAAGATTTACAGTTTGTTCACGGTACTAAAAATAAAGTTGCATCTCTGGTTTTAATACATGCAAGAAAAAACTCTCTCTCAAAAACAAAAACCCACCCTCCTTTGATAAACATAAAAGATGCACAAGCAAGTGATGATGTAAATGCTATTTATCAAAAAACAAGGACATATAGTATAAAATGCAACATATTATGAAGCAAGAGGGATTTGAGTTTAGTTTTGATCCCCAAAAATGTCTCTCTTGTGAGGGGAATTGCTGTATAGGTGAGAGTGGGTATATCTGGTGTAATCCAAAAGAGATTGATGATATGGCTAGTTTTTTTGATTTAAGTTACCAAGATTTTGTGCATCAGTATATTAGGAAAGTTGGGTTTAAATCATCTCTAAAAGAGATACAAATTGGACAAAGTTATAGCTGTATATTTTTTGATTTGGGTAAAAAAGCTTGCAAAATATACCAAGTTCGCCCATATCAATGTCGTACTTTTCCATTTTGGGAGTATTTTAAAAACAATATTAAAGAGGTTCAAAAAGAGTGTCCAGGTATTATTATTTAACTATTTTTATTTTTATTTTTACAGGGTGTACTACAAAACAAGGGTTGCCTCTTGTGAATAGTACAAAGATTATGGATAGCAACTTAACACAAAATTTTCCTAAAGAAGATGAGTTAACTCTATATGCACTAGATGCTTTTGGGAAAAAAGAGTTTAAAAAATCTTTTAAGTATTATGAAAAACTCTATGAGATTACAAAAAAAGATATATATGCAACAAGAGCTATCAAAAGTGCAATAATCATAAAAGATTATACAAGTGTTAAAAAACTTTTGGAAAGCATATCAATAAGTGAACATAAAAATCCTGAATTAGATAGATATATGGTAGCTTATTACATAGACAAAAAGATGCTTGACAAGGCAAAAGAGTTGACAGATAAGATGCTAAAAAAAGAGAGGAACTCGCAAAATCTAGAGTTATCTGCCTTAGTTTTAAATAGCTTAAAAAAGCCCCACAAATCACTAAAACTTTATGAAGAGTCATATAGAATCAACAAAGGCGAATATGCACTTTTAAAAATAACAGATATACTATATTTGCAACTAAAACAGAAACAAAAAGCAACAAGACTTCTCGAAGCTCACACTACACTCTACAAATGTTCACAGCTGATCTGCACAAGATTAGCACAATTTTATATTCAAGATAAAAATACAAAAGATGCAACAAAAATACTTGAAAAACTCTACTTAAAAACAAAAGACCCATCATATGCTCAAAGTACCTTAGAGATATATTCACAAAACAGACTCTACAAAGAGGCTATCTTATTTTTAAAAAAGACAAAGTTCAATGATATACTTCTTTTAGATTTTCTAACTGCAAATGAAGATTTTGATAGTGCTCAAAAGTTGGCATTTGAGATTTATAAGAGAGAAAATGATCTTGAATTTTTAGCAAAATCTGCAATTTTAGAGTATGAAGGGACTAAAGATAAAAGCTCTAGTGTTGTACTTAAAAGTATTTCAAAGAAGATGGATAAAGTTGTTTTAAAATTAAAAAACCCTGTATATTATAACTATTATGGTTATCTTTTAATTGATCATAATTTAGATATAGATAGAGGGATTTTGCTTGTAAAAAAAGCACTTGAAAAAGAGCCTAACTCTCACTATTTTCTAGACTCTCTTGCTTGGGGTTTATATAAAAAAGGTGAGTGTAAAGAGGCTCATGAGATATTGGAGCCTATCTCAAAAATCACTGAAGAGGAAGAGATAATTAGCCATATGAGAGATATAAAAAACTGTTTAGAGAAGAAAAAATAGATGATACTTGATGATATAATCAGAAAAACTGCACAAGATTTAGAAAAGAAAAAAAAAGATTATTCGATGGATTGGCTAGGACGATCCTTATCTTTTAATGCTTATGTCCCAAGAGATGTAAAACCTTTTTTAACAGCCACAAAAGAGGATCCTTATAGAATTATTGCCGAAGTCAAAAAAGCAAGCCCAAGCAAAGGTGTTATACGAGAAGATTTTGACCCACTTTTTATAGCGCAACAGTACTCAAAAGCTGGAGCTAGTGCCATATCTGTACTAACTGAGCCTCATTTTTTTCAAGGGGATTTAGAGTATTTAACTGGAATTAGAAGATATGTACCTACTCCTCTTCTTAGAAAAGATTTCATAATAGATAAATATCAAGTTTTAGAAGCTGCTGTTTATGGTGCTGATTTTATTTTACTAATAGCTACGGCTTTGAGTAAAGATAAATTAAAAGAGCTTTTAAACTTCGCTTGGCATCTAAGAATGGATGTTCTTGTAGAAATTCACGATAAAAATGATTTAAAAAAAGCTATCTTTTGTGGAGCAGAGATAATAGGTATAAATCATAGAAATTTAGAGACTTTTGAGATGGATATGTCTTTGAGCGAAAAATTAATTCCCTTGATCCCAAATGGCAAAATTATCGTAGCTGAAAGTGGCATAAGCGATAAAGAGACTATCAAAAATTTAAGTAAAATTGGTGTAGATGCATTTTTAATAGGTGAACACTTTATGAGACAAGATGATATTTTCAAAGCTGTGAGTGAACTAAAAAATGGCTAAAGCCATTTTGGCAATTGAAGAATTTGTTGAGTTTTTTGCAAAAATAGCCGCTTTTTTGATAATAATTCTTAGCTTTTTAATAGTTTATGACACTGTAAACAGATACTTTTTCAATGCAGGCTCAGTTGCCCTTCAAGAGCTAGAGTGGCATATCTTTGATATTATATTTCTACTTGGACTCTCATTTACTCTAAAACACGATAAACATGTTAGAGTAGATATATTTTACGAAAAATACTCTAAAAAGACAAAAGCTATTATAGACATCATCTCTAATGCAGTTTTGATAATTCCCTTTTCACTTCTTCTACTTTATGTAAGTTACGGTTATGTTGAGCTTAGTTTTTCACAAAATGAAATCTCTCCAGACCCTGGAGGACTTGGTTATAGATATATTATAAAATCTATGATTATGGTTGGTTTTGCACTTTTAATCTTACAAAGTATAGCAGAGATTTTAAAAAATATAAAAAGATATAAGGATGCATCTTGATAGGTATTTTTATGTTTATTGGTGCATTAGTTTTACTAATGGTTGGTTTTCCTGTAGCATTTGCTTTTGGAAGTGCTGCTCTTTTTGTAGCTATTATAACTCCTGATGTTGGAGTTGATATATTTAGACTTATGCCTTATCGAATATATGGAATTATGCAAAACTTTACCTTGATGGCAATTCCTCTTTTTATCTTTATGGGACTAATCTTAGAAAGAAGTAAAATTGCTGAAGCACTTTTAGTAAATGTTGGTAAGTTATTTGGAAATATAAGAGGCGGTCTTGCTATCAGTGTAGTTCTTGTTGGAACTGTTTTAGCCGCAAGTACAGGAATAGTCGGAGCTAGTGTTGTGATGATGGGAGTTATCTCTCTTCCTATTATGGTTCATTATGGCTACTCAAAATCTCTTGCAAGTGGTACAATTGCAGCTAGTGGAACATTAGGGCAGATTATCCCTCCTTCTATTGTTTTGATTATACTTGGTGATGTTATGAGTGTGAGTGTTGGAGATTTGTTTCGTGCAGCTTTAGGTCCTGCTCTTGTTCTGGTTACTCTTTATGTCCTTTATATCCTATTTATCTCTTATAAAAATCCTCTCATCGCCCCTGCCATAAAAGATGAAAATGAGAACCGCACAGAGGTAGTAAAAAAAGCACTTATAGCTATAATCCCTCCTTTAGCTCTTATAACTTTGGTTTTAGGAAGTATATTTGCAGGAGTTGCAACTCCAACTGAATCAGCGGCATTTGGGGCTGTTGGGGCAATTTTTCTAACTATATTAAATCGCTCTTTCTCATTTTTAAAACTAAAACAGAGTGCATTAGAGACTCTAAAATTGACTTCAATGATATTTATGATACTAATCGGAGCTACTGCATTTTCTCTTGTTTTTAATGCAGTTGGTGGTGGGGATTTGGTATTGGAGTTTTTTGAAGATGATATAGCTGATGCTTGGGTTTTTATTGCAATTGCTATGATTGCTATATTTATCTTAGGGTTTTTTATCGATTTTTTAGAGATATGTTTTATCATAATCCCAATTTTGCTTCCTATCGTAGAGGCATTTGATATAGATCCTATCTGGTTTGCTATCTTGGTGGCTATGAATTTGCAGGCATCTTTTTTGACTCCACCTTTTGGTTTTGCTCTTTTTTATCTAAAAGGAGCAGCTGGTAAATTAGTAAGTACAACAGATATCTATAAAGGGGTTTTACCCTTTATAGCTCTACAACTTTTTGCTCTTTTTATAATCATACAATTTCCCTCTATTGTAAGAGTATTTTTAAGCGATTAATTTTACTTTATATAGTAAGCTTTTCCTCCATTTGCCTTAACTAAATTTACTTTATACTTTTTTGACCAACTCTCTATTAGTGAGTAAACTTCTTCCGAGTTGTTCTCATTTTTAATTTTGAAAAAATTTCCTGATGATGATAGCCCAACAAACGACCCATAAGGCTCTAGTTTTTTTTGAAGCGATAAAAGACGACTCTTTAACTCTTCATAACCGCGTGTGTTTTTAATAATATTTTTAAGCATTTCCCTTGTTCCATTTGTAACTGTATAACCTAGCTGTACTAAAAGCGCATCATCTGTAATTTTTCCCATGGTAATCCTTTATTTGAAGTGAACTTAAGTATAAACAATTAAAGCATAAGAAAATCTTAAATTTTCAACTTTTTTGAGCTTTTTTTAAATAGTGTTACTAATTGTAAAAGATAATTAATTATTAAAAATAATTAAATTAGATACTATTTTTTTACTAAAATTGTTACTTCCCCTTAGCACTCCCAATAGAGTGAATATACTGATAATCTATCACTATCTTTTTACTTTTTGGAAGAGATGTTGAAAGTTTTTCTATCACTTGGTTAAAATCTTCAAAAAGATAGTTTGACA
>Ga0256834_1003034_pt1 | contig 10230 bp, 9 predicted proteins | sample 4281140metaG_FD_190536 | JGI IMG/M metagenome (GOLD analysis project Ga0256834, IMG submission 190536) | Hydrothermal vent microbial communities from East Pacific Rise, Pacific Ocean - 4281-140 | ecosystem: Environmental > Aquatic > Marine > Hydrothermal vents | place: Pacific Ocean: East Pacific... | reverse complement strand
ACAATATCTAAATATGCAAGTACAGGTTTTACCATCAGTATATCTGCACCTTGCATTTCATCTGATATAGATTCAGCTATAGCTTCACGACGATTTGCCGGATCCATTTGATATGATGACCTGTCTCCAAAACTTGGAGTTGATTCTGCTACATCGCGAAAAGGACCATAATATCCACTTGCAAACTTAGTTGAATAAGACATTATTGGTAAATTTTCGTACCCTGCCTCATCTAAAGCCTCTCGAAGAGTAACTATAATCCCATCCATCATACCTGATGGTGCTATCATATCAACTCCAGCTTTAGCATGAATAATCGCCTGCTGTGCAGAAATTTCCAAAGTTGCATCATTGTTTACAGTTTCATTTTCATCAATAATACCACAATGACCATGATCTGTATATTCACAAAAACACAAATCAGTAACTACAAACATATCTGGGTATTCTTTTTTAATCTCCCTTACTGCATTTGCAATAATTCCATGCTCACAAAGAGAGTCTGAACCAATTGAATCTTTTACATCAGGGATGCCAAATAAAATAATGGAGTTTAATCCGAGTTTAGTAAGCTCATTACACTCTTTTAAAATCTCATCTAAAGACATCTGGTATACACCTGGCATAGATGCCACTTCAGTTTTTATACCCTTACCACTTTTTATAAATAATGGATATATAAAATCATCTACACCTATTTTTGTTTCTCTTACTAAATTACGTAAAGTGGGGTTTATTCTAGTTCTTCTAAATCTATCAAACATGATTAAGTCCTAAATTTGAAAATTTTGCTATAATTTTTTTAAAAAAATATTTTACCGTTTTTAAGTTTGGATAGGGATTAATGAATACAGAAATATCACAAGAAGCAAATTTACCATCAAAATTTGGAGAGTTTAAAATAAAAGCTTTCAAAGAGGGTCAAAAAGAACATCTCGTAATTTACACTAATAATATGAGTGAAATCCCTACAGTTAGAGTACACTCAGAATGTTTAACTGGTGATGCGATAGGCTCTCTTAAGTGTGATTGTCGTGATCAACTAGAGTATGCTTTAGGGTTAGCAAGTAAAACAGACGGCATGGTTATTTATCTCCGTCAGGAGGGTCGAAATATTGGGCTTTTTAATAAAATAAATGCTTATGCACTACAAGATAAAGGGCTAGATACTATAGAGGCAAACCATCAACTAGGATTTGGAGCTGATGAGCGAACATATGAGATAGTTACAAAAATATTACACCATTTTAATATTAAAAAAATCAAACTACTAACTAATAATCCGGATAAAATAAACTCTATTAGCGATATAGAAATAATTGAAAGAATTCCAATAATAATGAAATCTAATATCCATAATAAAGATTATTTAGATGTAAAAAAAGAAAAAATGGGTCACTTAATTTAAATCACACTTATAAGATTAGGGAAAAAAATGCCAGTAAAGCTATATAATGATGAAGAGATTAAAAAACAACTAACTAGAGAAGAAATTCTTAGAGAGTTAGAGGCTATGGCTAATATTAGCAGTTGGGAGATTGACTTAATCACCAACGAGTCTATTTGGTCAGATCAAAGTTATAAAATTTACGCCCTTGATAAACAAACTACCACTCCACGTATAGAGCTTTTTTATTCTTTTTTAATTCAAGAAGACCTATCAAAAGCTCAAGCCGCTTTTACTAACTTATTAGCTAGTAAAGAAACTGTTTCTTTTGAGTGTAGCATCATTGATGCTAATGGAATTAAAAAACATATATTAATGAATGCTAAAGTTATTTTCGATAAAAATGATAACCCATTAAAAATGATAGGGACCACCCAAGATATTACAGAGATAAGCACACTAAAAAGAGGTTTAAGTGAATTTTCAAAAGTTATGCATAACTCTTTAAATGAGATATATATAGTTGATTATAATACGCAAGAATATCTATATGTAAACAATGGTGCTTGTAAAGCTTTAGGTTATACAAAAAAAGAGCTTTTAAAGATGAATGTATATGATACAAACCCATATCTTACTTTGGAAGAGGTTAAAAGGCTCAAAAAACAATACACCCAAAACAATGGAATCCTTTTGATTCGTGCTTTACACCAAAGGAAAGATAAAAGTACATATCATGCTCAATCTTATATACATTCAATCAACTATAAAGATAAAGAAGCTTATGTAATTTTTGATACAGATATTACTGATTTAATAAAATTAGAAGAAAAAATAAAGCACCAAGCTACACATGACTCTTTAACATCACTACCAAATCGTGCTTTATTTAATGATAGATTATCACAAATTATAAAATCATCTAAAAGAAATAATAAAAAATTTGCACTTTTATTTATAGATCTCGATCAATTTAAAAAAATAAATGACTCACTAGGTCATGATATTGGTGATAAAGTTTTAAAAATTGCATCTTCAAGACTTGAGAGATCTATAAGAGCTGATGATACATTAGCTAGACTCGGAGGAGATGAGTTTACTATTATTTTAAAAAATATTGTTGATATTTCAGATATATCTAAAGTATGTTTTAAAATAATACAAGAGATTAAAAAACCAATATTTGTAGATGAGCATACTTTATATATCTCTGCAAGTATTGGTATTAGTAGATATCCAAAAGATGCTGAGAATGAAAAGGATCTAATTAAATATGCAGATATTGCTATGTATAAAGCAAAAGATGATGGTCGTGATGGATTTGAATATTTCTCAACCCCCTTAAGTACATCTGCTTATGAAAAAATTATTTTATACAACTCTCTTCGAGTAGCAATTAAAGAGGAGCAGTTTGCTGTTTATTATCAACCACAATATAACATTGCTAATAATCAAATAACTGGTTTTGAAGCTTTAGTTAGGTGGAAACACCCTAAAGATGGTTTAATATATCCAGATAAGTTTATATATGAAGCTCAAGAAAATGGGCTTATTATTGATGTCGATAAAATAGTTATGAAAAAAGCTATGCAGCAATTTAGTATTTGGTATAAAGATGGCTTAAATCCAGGAACTTTAGCACTAAACTTAGTAGTAAAACTGCTTAATAAAGATGAATTTATACCATTATTAGTACAAACAATGAAAGAATTAGATTTTAACCCTAAATGGCTAGAACTTGAAGTAACAGAGTGTCAAGTTATGGATAATCCTGAAAATTCTATAAAAAAATTAAAAAAATTAAGTGAACTTGGGATTAAAATAGCTATTGATGATTTTGGAACTGCTTATTCTTCTCTTTCTTATCTTAAAAAACTTCCACTTGATAAACTAAAGATAGATCAAAGTTTCATACTAAACCTATCAAGCAGTGAAGATGATAAAGCAGTTACAAAAGCTATAATTGCACTTGCGCAAAGTTTAAACTTAAAAATAATTGCTGAGGGTGTTGAGAGTGAACCACAAAAAGAGTTCTTACAAGAAAGTGGTTGCTATAATGCACAAGGATTTCTTTTCACAAAACCATTATCTGCTGATAAAATAACTACACTTCTTTACGAAATAAAAGGAAAATAGATGAACTTAAAAGAGGAGATACAAAAAGAAAACCTAGCACTTGCAGATAATTTCTTCTCAAACATCCAAAAATATAAAGAAAACTTAATGAAATGGAATAAAATTCATAATTTAACAGGAGCTAAAGATTCACAAACTATAGATGAATTTATATATGATGCCCTTTATCCCATTAAATTTTTACCAAAATGTGATACTCTTTTAGATATTGGTACTGGTGCTGGATTTCCTGGGATGATTTTAGCTTTAGCATTACCTGATACTAAAATTACTTTAGCTGAACCACTTGCAAAACGAGCTAGTTTTTTACAGTTTATAAAAGCTGATTTAAAACTTGATAATGTTAGAGTTGTTAAAAAAAGAGTTGAAGATATGGAGGTTGAAATTTTTGATATAATTACCTCGCGCGCTGTAACTGATACAGAGATGTTGTTAAAACTAAGTGAAAACTTTCGTGATGAGAACACAAAGATACTTTTTTATAAGGGTGAAAACGTATATAATGAGATTCCTAAAAATATGAATCATAAAATAATTAAAACAAAAAATAGACATTATTTACTACTAGGAAATAAAATTGATTAAATATTTAGTTGTAGTTGGTGTTATTTGGGCAGTTTATTATTTTTTTATAAAGAAAAAACCAATTAAAAATCAATACAGCAACAAATACGAGCAAAAAAAAGAAACTTCATATAGTAATGATATGCTAAAATGTGAATCGTGTGGAATATACTGTGAAATTAATGATTCTATTTTAAGTTCAGGAAAATACTACTGCTCAGATGAGTGTGTACAAAAAGGTAAAATATGATAATTTTAGGACATCGATTTATACCAGGTTTTAAGTTTTTTCATATTTCAAATATTGACGCGATAAACAATACACCTCCAAATTCATCTCTATTTTTAGAGTTTGATGAAGATAATCTTGAAACAATTGCATATTTACAAAAGAATGAACTTTGCTTTTGTTTAGAGGTTAGAGACGTAACTCAAATCATATATGCTTCAGCTCTTGGAGCTTCATATATTATAGTGGAAAAAGAGTTGGCAAAAATAGCTCAAGATTTAGCTAATAACTATCTTTTTGATGCAAAAATTTTAGCAACAATTGAAGATGAAAAAGATATAGAAAGTCTTGCTCTTATTGGTATTGATGGTGTACTTTTTTCTAATGCTATAATCAAAATAAATTAATAATTAGGTACTTAGTTTTTATACTTAATTTAAAATTTAAAGAAATTAGTATATATTGTGATAGTATACTAATTTATAAAAAACTTTATAGGAAATTTTAATTTTGCAACATATATTTAATAATAAAGTTTTAAAGCTAATACCTACGATCTTTTTTATCGCACTAATCATCAAAATAACATATACTTACAACGATATAGAAAATAAAAAATATGACTTTGCAAAAAAAGAAGCAGAAGTTTTAAAAAGTTATGCTGCATCTAACAGAAATTATTATCAAAATCTTTTTATGAATGATGTTATAAAATTAGATGAAGTCACTCTCAAAGCACTTCCTGCATATAATTCAAACATAATATCAAATACTTTTTCAAAAAATAATGCTTTAGGAATAAGCCTTAAAGCAGTATCTGACAGACCTATGGGTAATAATAATATGGCTGATGATAGTGAGCTAAAAGCAATAAAATATTTTAATAAAAACTTACAAGAAAAAGAATACTTCAGTGATGAAAATGAAATATATTATCAATATGCCAGTGCATTAAGAGTAACCAAGTCTTGCTTAAAATGCCACGGTAAAAAAGAAGATGCTCCAGTGTTTATAAAAAACACTTACGATAATGCTTATGATTATAAAATAGGCGAATTAAGAGGAATTATTAGTATAAAAGTGCCAACTAAGAATTTAAATGATTTCTTCTTAAATAACTTTATAAAATCAGTTGTTTATGATTTTATACTTTTATTTTTACTTTTTTTAGGAATTAACTATCTTATTAATAAGTCAAAAAAAATAAATGACTTATTAAAAATGAAAATCCAAGAAAAAACGATAGAGTTAAAAAATACTCTTCTTTATGATAGTTTAACTCACCTCCCAAATAGGCTCAAACTCATTGAAGATTTAGCAAAAAACAATAAAATTGCTCACTTATCACTAATAAATATAGATAGATTTAAAGATATTAACGATCTATATGGGTACAAAGTTGGAGATGAAATTTTAAAACAAGTAGCTCAAACTATGCAAAAACTTTCAATAAGCGGAGCAACTGTATATAAACTTCCAACAGATGAATTTGGAATATTCATAACTGAAAACATTAGCGAGAAAGAGTTTTTAAAAACTGTTAAAAATCTTATAAAGTTAATTGAAGAGACTATGTTTAGTATAGATGAGCACTCAATTTTTATAACACTAAGTAGTGGAATAGCATCTAACAATGACTCTCTAATAATTAAAGCAAATGTAGCACTTCAACTTGCTAAAAACAAAACTCAAAGTATTGTAACTTATGATAAATCATTAGATACTAAAAAGCAAATACTCCAAAACAATGCTGGTATATTAATGCTAAAAGAGGCTATAAAAAATGACAATATTACACCTTATTTTCAACCTATTTATAATACCTCTACAAAAAAAATAGAAAAATACGAATCCTTAGCTAGAATAGTTTTAAACAATGGTGAAGTTATCCTACCTTTTAAATTTTTAGATATTGCAATCAAAACTAAGCTATATCCAGAAATTACACATACTATGATAAGAAAATCATTTGAATATTTTAGAGATAAAAATTATGAATTTTCTTTAAATATATCTATATTAGATATAGAAAACAAAAAAACTGTACGTTATCTTTTAGATGCTATAAAAAAATTTCCAGAACCAAAAAGAATTGTATTGGAGATTTTAGAAAGTGATAAAGTTGATAATTATGAAAAGCTAAAAGAGTTTATAGATACCATTAAAGAATACGGTTGCAAATTTGCAATAGATGATTTTGGCAGCGGATATTCTAATTTTGCTCATATTTTTGAGTTAAACGTAGATTATTTAAAAATTGATGCTTCATTAATTAAACATATAACCACTGATGACAACTCAAGAATTATCACTAAAACAATTATCACTTTTGCTTCTAGTATGGGGTTAAAAACTATTGCTGAATATGTAGAAGACAAAGAATCTTTGGATATTCTTGAAAAAATGGGTGTAACTTTTGTACAAGGATATTACATTGGAAAACCTACAAAAGATGTTATCTAATATTTTTATTATAATATAATTAAAAAATATGTTACTATGTCGCAATTAATATCAATTGTATTAATAACGATTTTACTATAAGTAGGAAAATGTTATGTCATCAAAAAATTTGTCAAAGCTTAATGCACCAAAAAATATAATAGATAATGAAAAAAAATTAAAAGATAATGATTTTATAGTTTCTAAAACTAACTTAAAAGGTAAAATTATTTATTGTAATGAGATATTTATGGATATGGCAGGTTATAGTGCATCTGAATTAATTGGTGCTAACCATAACCTTATTCGTCATCCTGATATGCCTCGCATCGCTTTTAAAATAGCTTGGAATCTAATCCAAAACAATAAAGAATTTTTTGGTTTTGTTAAAAATCTTCGTGCTGATGGCGGATACTACTGGGTATTTACATATATCACAGCTGATTTAGATGAGAATGGCAAAATCATCAGCTATACATCAATTAGAAGAAAAGCTCCCCAATCTGCAATAGATGCTATAGTGCCTGTATATAAACTGTTATTAGATGCAGAAAAAAAAGGTGGAATGGATGCTTCTCAAAAAGTTTTAGAGAGTTTCTTAGAAAAAAATGAAACAACATATGATGAACTTATTTTTAATCTACAAGAGGGAACTTAACATGGGTTTTTTTAATAAACAAAAAAATAATGACGCTGAGTTAATGAAACAAATATCTAATGTATTAAATGATGTTAAAAATGGAAAACTTGCTTCTCGTATCATGTTATCAACAAATAATACTCCATTAGAGTCTATCGCCTGGGATATGAATAATGCGCTTGATCAAATGGAAGTTATCCTTAGAGAGAGTCGTAATAACATTTTAGCTATTAACAATGGAGAGATGTATAGATCTATGTTTCCAGCAGGACTTAAAGGTGAGTTTAAAGATACTGCAAATGCTATTAACAAAGCTATGGACTCTATGAAAGCAAATGAAAAATATAAAATCATGGGACAACTCTCAACTGAATTTAGCAGTTTTAATAATGGGATGGAGGGAAATTTAGATATCATAACATCGGGGATAAATAAAACAGAACTTTCTCTTGAAGAGGTTGCAACAAAAACATCTCAAGCTGCAGAATCAGCAAAACTCACTTTTACCTCTGTTGAAAATACAACTACAGAAATAGCAAATTTAAATGAACTTATCATAAATACAACAAACTCAATTTCTGAACTTGACGGAAATGTTGGAGATATCACAAATGTTGTTAATCTAATTAAAGATATAGCTGATCAAACAAACCTACTTGCTTTAAATGCAGCGATAGAAGCAGCTCGGGCAGGGGAACATGGTAGAGGTTTTGCTGTAGTTGCTGATGAAGTTAGAAAACTAGCAGAGCGTACTCAAAAAGCTACAGGTGAGATAAGTATAACTATTCAAAACCTTCAACAACAATCAAATACAATCTCTGAAAATGCAACAACTATGAATAATATAGCGCAAAATACAAATGATACAATGGGCATATTTTCAGATACAATGAATAAATTTACAATTGATTTAGAAAATACATCACACATATCAAATAAAAGCAGTTTTGCACTATTTTTATCTAAATATAAGATAGACCATATTCTATTCAAATCAGCAGCTTATTCATCCATAGTCAATGGAACTGTCGCTGATGAACTTAAAAAAGATCATAACCATTGTGGTTTTGGTTTATGGTACTATGGTTTAGGGCAAGAGCTATTTGGTTCTAACAAAACATTTAAAGATATGCAATACCCACATCAAGAGTTTCATAGTCTCGTAAATTCTAATCTTGAGTGTGCCTTAATTAAAGGATATATGAGTGAAAATGAAAATAGACAAGAGATTATGAAAAAATTTCAGGCTGCTGAGGAACATTCAAATAAATTATTTACATTGCTTGATGAGTTGGCAAATGAGGTTGGTTCAGATATAGATATGCGTAAAGTTACAGAAAAAAGTATCTCTTAATTTAGGACACCTCTAATAAAAAAATTATTCAATCACCCTTTTTATATATGGTTTTAATGAAGTTAAAACCTCATAAGGGATTGTTCCTGCTCCTTTTGCAGGGATAGTTGCATCATCAAAAATTAACAGCTCATCTTCTTCACTTATAAAAGAAGAGTTATCCATCGAAATTCTACCAATTAACTCATTAAACTGTGGTGTTATGTAGTTATTTGAGAGCAAACGACAAAAACCATCTGCATATCCAAAATCATAGTTAGAAATTATACAATCTTCTTTTATCTCATAAGTAGCGCCATAACCAACTTTATCACCCTTTTTTACACTTCTTGAAGAGTTTTTAATTGCAACTAAAGAAAGAACTGCTTTAAATTCACTAACATCACAAGCATCACTTTGTAGACATCCATATGCAGCAATTCCCACCCTCACCATATCCTCATCAAAATTATCATAACGCATCAATGAAGCTGAATTAGCTGAATGAAATCTAATATTATCAAAACCTTTTGCTAAAACTATTTTTTTTATTTTCTTAAAGTTTTCATTTTGAATAAACCACTCTGATGTTAATTCATCCGCACTTCTATGGTGTGTAAAAACAGCTTCAAGAATAAGTCCCTGCTCTTTTATGCTCCTTAATGCTTTTTCAATTTCATTCATAGCAACACCATTTCTATGCATAAGTGTATCTACTTTTAACTCAACTTTTGTTCCTTGTGGAAATTTTTTTATAGTTTTTATATCGTTAATTGTATATCTGATTTTTTCACTTTTTTTTGATGGTATTTCAGCTAAAACAAGTATATACTCAAAAAAATCTTTTATAGCATCTGCTTCAACCTGACAACGAACAACTGCTTTTGTTATTCCATACTCTTTTGCCATACTAGCAACTTCCATCAAACCATGCCCATAGGCGTTATCTTTTAAAACAATAGCAACTTTATCTTTACTTTTAGTTTTGTTTGTAATAATGTCAAGGTTATTAAAAAAATTATTTTTATTTAGAGTTATGTAAGCCATAAGGAAATTATACTATGAAATATTTAATTGGGGAGTTTGAAGAGCAAAGTTTTACACAAATTATATTTCCCCATATCAATACTGATTGGAATTATTGTTTAGAAGAGGCACAAAATACTTTTACAAACATAATAAATACAATTATAAAATATCAAAAATGTTTAGTAATATGTACAGATTTGGAAGATACAAAAAAAAGATTTAAAAAAAATGACAATCTTTTTTTTGTAGAGTATGAAACAGATGATTGTTGGGCAAGAGACACCTCAGCGCTTTGTATAAAAGATGGTAAAAGAGTAAAACTATTAGATTTTAAATTTAATGGTTGGGGTGAAAAATTTAAATCAGATTTAGATAATGCCATGACTAAAAGTATAGAAAAAATATATTCTAAAAAAATTTCATATATTGATTTTATACTTGAGGGTGGAGCAATTGATAGTAATGGAATT
>Ga0256834_1003033_pt1 | contig 10232 bp, 16 predicted proteins | sample 4281140metaG_FD_190536 | JGI IMG/M metagenome (GOLD analysis project Ga0256834, IMG submission 190536) | Hydrothermal vent microbial communities from East Pacific Rise, Pacific Ocean - 4281-140 | ecosystem: Environmental > Aquatic > Marine > Hydrothermal vents | place: Pacific Ocean: East... | reverse complement strand
AGGGGAGCACAAAAAAAAGGGCAGAATGCAGAAGGTGCACCAACGCATGAACTGGCAGAACTCCAAGGGGACCCACGCAAAGCAGGAAGGGCAGACAAAAAAAGGAAACTGCTTAAGAGGACACCCCACCCACCCGCCCTTAAAGAACCCCTCCGGGCTCGCTAACGCTCGCCCGGATTTTTCGGTCAAGTTAGGACTTTGGGGCCTCGCTTCGCTCGGCCCCCATCGACGATAAACATAATCGCGGACATGTTGGGGGATCATTGGTCAGTTTTGCCCGGTGTGTTTCCAGTGGATCCAGTGGAACAAGAAGAAGAAGAAGAATAGAAGAAGAACTTTATTTAAAATAAATAATCATAATCTTAAATAATCTTATGCTGAGGCTTTGCTTTCAGGCAGGGGGTACGACTTGAGCAGAGCACGGCGTGAGTTCTAACTAGCATGATAGGCAGGGGGACGGGGGGCCGCTTCGCGCCCCTTCCCCCTCGGACCTGCGGGGTCGGGGGCAAGCCCCCGCGTTCCCTCGGTCCTCCCCCTTCCCCCAGTAAATCAGTGGGGGTATTGGTGGGGGACAACGGGGGTTCAACGTGAAATCAACGAGGGGGCAACTACGCTTTTTTTAGGTCACGAGGGATGGCGAAAGAACTAAATATTTTGAAAGCGAAAGTGGTGCAAGGTGGTATAGATGAGGCTCGACATAAAGAAGTTGTTAGAAGAGACGGACGTAAGCACTGCGGAGGTTTCGGCTTATGTGAAATATTTCGATTGGAAGCGGAGGAATGGGTTAAAGAGAAAGTGGGAGCACTACACGGTAAGGGCTTTTATTATCAGTGTAGCATATCTTGGTAACGGGTATTACAGCGCGTTAAGGAAGGTAAAAGATGAGGTGCAGTTATCGGACCCTGGTCAAGCTGAAGAATTCAGCTGGCTAAGAGGCTGGATTTTACAACGGGATATATACGGTCAGTTCTGGGTTATTGTGGATGGGAACGCGGATAGTTTTGACATGTTTAAGGAAAAGTATAGAGAAATAAGATGGGCGGGTGATCGAGATGGTGAAGGTAACTAATGTGATGGGTGACGAGTACAAGGGGAGACAGGGAAACGCGGTTTACCAAAAATTTTACGGGAAGCAGGTTAGGCGGTTATGGGATGGCAAGAAGAAGAATAAAGCGCCTGGGCAGGAGGAACAGAAGAAAAGGTTTAAGATTGGTAACGCGTTATGGAAGAGCCTCACGGAAGAGGAGAAGAAAGCACTTAAGGAGTACTTAAGGGACGCGGGGATTAACCTCACGCCACAGCAGTGGTGCGTAACGGTAGCCCTCACGCGGCCACAAGTTGTTGTCCAGGAGCGCGAGATTTTGGCGAATGTGATCGAGTGGGTGAGTGGTTGGGACGCGGTAGGGTGGCCTTATCGTCAAGAAATAACTATATCAAACGGCAATAGCACGGACTTAACGGATTATCAGGTGAGGATAGATTTAACAGCGGATAATGTAGGGGCTAATTTTGATTGGAGCAGGCAGGGAGCGGACTTAAGGTTTTATGATGAGGATGGGAATAAGCTAAGTTATTGGGTGGAAACATGGGACAGCACAAGTAAGCAGGCGACAGTTTGGGTGAAGGTATCGAGCATTAAGGCAAATTCAAGCACGAGCATAAAAATGTACTATGGCAACGCAACGGCTGAGAGCGAGAGCGACGGAAGCGCAGTTTTTGACTTATTTGATGACTTCAACACAAATAATTTAACAGAACTGACGTGGGAATCACCAGCGGCAACGGATGCAGTAGTATCCGATGGTATCTTATCATTTAATAAGCACTCGGATGGGTACACGTTATTCAAATGGGACAAAACGATTAACTTGCCAGCAGTGATAGAGGCACGATGGAATGGAACAAAATCAGGAAGCAAAGGAGAAATATGGGGGGGTTTCTTATTTATAAAGCAAGATGGAAGTGGGGCGTTTTGGGTAGATTATTGGTATAGGTTAGGAGGACGAAAGGTAGATAGTGGGGGAAAAAGCGACTTAAAAATATGCTACGATGGTACACACCCGGCATATGGACAGTGGTGGATTACAACTTTGATTATAAAAGTAGATGGTAGTCTTGGGTGGAAATGGGGTAACAATGATTATACATGCAGTGTAACACCAACCTATCTAGAGCAAACGCCAAAACTTGGTATAGTTGGGCCTTACTATTCAGACACAAATTACGAACTTGATTGGGTCCGTGTCCGCAAGTACGCGACAGCAGAGCAAAGCGTGAGTTTGAGAGACGAGGAGATAGGGTATAACATAACGAAGACAACAGTAAAAGTAAAAGTGAAAGAGATAGAAGGAGTAGCGATAGATGAGATTACAGTTTATGACGATGAGGGGTCAGCGATCTGGAGTAAAGAAAATCTAACAAATATAGGAGATAAGCAGGTAACAACGAGGGTTACGCTACCGCAGGACGTTACAGAGAAGGGAGTTAAGGCAATAGTCAGGAACGCGGCCGGAGTGGTTGATGTAGTGAACCTTTAATTTTTGAACATTGTTCATTTAATACCCCCGAGCTCGGGGCCTGGTGTTGAACGCTTGTTCACTTTTTTACCCAAAAGTCTTAAATAAAATGAGTGCTTCTTATTTAATGCCGGTGCCCCCTGGCACAGGCAAGAAAAGGAAAGGTAGGAGGTATAGAAAAATGGTAAGATATGTGGTTGTTTGGGGATATGCAACGAAGGAAGGATACAAAGTAGGAGTTGAAAGAGTAAGTAACGTGCTAGAGGCAGAGCGCACGGCTGGAAGGTTGCACGGTGTAGTGGTCCCGGCTGAGAACGTGAAAGAACTAATAAGAGAGTTGGAAAGGGCTTTGAGAGCATGAAGGAGGAATGAAGAATGATAAAAAAAATAAAGATAGAATTTGTTGAGGAACGCAAAAAGAAGACGTACAAGAACAGCATAGAAGTAAAAGCGGGGTCTATGGCACAGGAAAAGATGGCAGAGTTAGCAGATGAGATAAGTAAAGTACTTGTTGAATTTGGACTTCTTGAGGACCAGGGGGAGGGTGAAGAATGAAGAAGATAAAAACGTTTACTTTTGAAGTAGAAACAGACAAACTAGAAGTAGGACCAGCGCTAAAGATAAGTGAGAAGGACAGTAAGAAGCTATGGGAAAGAGCAATGAAAGCAGTAAAAGGGGCAGAAACAACGGGCGAGCTAATAGCGGCATTGTTTGAAGAATTCGACGGGAACGAGTTTCTATACGTGTACGGGTTCATGTGGTACTCGTACGGAAAGGAAAGCGGCATAAAGGAGACACTAAACAGCATGGTTGAGCAGATGACAGGGAGATGGGAGCAATGAGTAACGAGGATCTAAGTAAACAGCTTGAGCTTATCACTGAAGCGATTATAGACTTAAGTGGCGAGGTGAAAAAGTTAAGGGAGGCGTTAGGCGGAGCAGTGAAGGAGCAGAGCAAGGCACAGTTACGGCATGATACCGCGGCGACAAGAGGAAGAAGAAAAGGCAACACTAACGATGAAATATACTACAAAACGGCGAAGGAGCTACTAACGGCAATAAAAGAAAGCGCGCAAACGCTTCATGAACACATAAACAACTCGAAGCGGTTCAAGAGCGGCGACTTTTTGATACAAATAGACTACGTGGACAAAGACACGTTTAAAGAGATAGCGCGCGAAGCTGAGGAGCTTGGGGGAAAATATTCGAAGAAATGGAGAGGATTTATTTTCAAAGGGGAGGAGTGAGCGATGGGATTTTACATTTTACATTTTTTTGATACATTAGATGACGAGAAAAAAGGAGGAGCTGAGGAGAGAGAGCTAGTAAGAACACTGGACGAGGCACTAGCTGAGATATTAACAAGGATCAGGCTCTACAAATATGTAGCTATAAAGCGAATAGAAAATGACAGGCTTGTTGAAACGTTGGTAATAGGCATGGACAAAGCGGCGTACATAATGGATGAAATAGAACAGGATTGGAGGGAAAACGAACAATGCAAGGACGCAAACAAGAAGGAGAAAAAACAGGAATGAAAGTAACAACGCTTTACCTTCCTAAGGATCTGGTGGACAAGGCAAAAGCGCGGGGCATCAATATATCAGAGACAGTCAGGGAGTACCTTAAGGCAGTCCTCGAAGATGAGGAGCGACTTAAACTTGAAGAAATAGAGAAGGAAATTTTAGAGCTTGAGAAGAGGCTAGCACACTTGAGAGCACAAAGGGAGGCACTAAGAAAGAGACAAGAGGAAAAACTAGCAAAGGAAAACAGAGAAGAGGCGATTAGGCGCACGCTTGAGGAAATAAAAGCAACGTTTGAGCTTTTAAAGAAACGTGCAGGAAGCAAGGAAGAGATAGAACTTAAGCAGAGACTGCTAAAACTAAAGTCAAGGTTGACACTGGTTACTGGGATAACAGAGGGTTCAGCAGAATGGACAGAGATTATGAGAGCATTAAACACGCAAGGGGTAAGCGCTGCGGTTGAGGTGGCGAAAAAATGGAGTACGTAACGAAGGATGACATAATGCGGGTCCTATATGAGGAGTACATGGAAGCGAGAGGATACAAGGAAGGAACAATTAAGGACGTACTAAGAAATCTGATGATCCTGTGGAGAGGGACAGGAAAGGGTAGCATGATGACAAAAGAGGACCTGGAGAAGTATATATACAAGAAACCACGCGCGCGAGCAACAAGAAACAACTACAGAAGTACAGGAATGGCATATATAAACTTCAGGGAGTGGTGGGAGAAGGAGGGTATAAACGGATACGTTGAGTATCTGAGAAGCAGGGGGTACAGTGAAAGCACAATAAAGACATACAAGTACGCGCTTCTGTGTGTGTCAGGGAGGACCAGAGCAACGAGCACAGCAGTTAAGCAGTTAATGAGCGCAATGGCGCGAGCATCTGAGTATTTTAGGAACCTATTTTAACTTTTCTTATTGTCTTTGACATCGAAAGCGTTATTTAACAGTTAGGTAGATTATTGAATTGAAAAAACCTTATGGAGGTGAGCGCCTTGGTTAAGGTGCATAACGTGTTTGGTGACCGGTATTCCGGCAAGGTCGGAAAAGCCGGTGTTTTTGCAACCTGGAAAGGCAGACAGTACCGCAGGAGCTGGGTTAAGCCAGCCAACCCAAAGAGCCCAGCACAGCAGACCGTAAGAAACAACTTCAAAAACGCGGTAGCAGAATGGCACGACTTTAACGCGCTCCAGAAGGCCGCATACGGGTATCTGGCAACCCCAGAACAGATAAGCGGCTTTAACCTCTGGGTCCGCAGGTATCAGAAGGCGGCAACCAGTGGGCAGACCCTGCCAACCAAGCCTAAGTGGGGCATAAAGCAGATAGGCACCGCCTACACGAGCCAGAGTACTACACTTGCGGCTGGCCAGGGCCCGGCAACCCTGACGGGTCCTATACAGATAGGAAGCGTGAGTTTTGACGCTGGAAGCTCTGGGCTTGCAGTGGATGCAATAGTGTACATTAACGCAGGACTAATAGTGTTCCCGTCTGCCCTCAGCGGGACCGTGACGATTGACTACAAGGCAGGAGGAAAGACCGTCACAGGCAAGCAGATAGCGACCAACCCAGCCGCTGGGGATACCGTCCAGATAGACGACGCTCCGATAAACTTTGAGAGCGTAAAGATTTATCTGGATGGCTCCCAGGTGGAGAGCCTGGAGATCGACGAGGCGAACGGTAAAGCCTACTTTGACAAGACTGGCCCAAGCACCAGCGACGCGAGCCTTGACTACGTGAGCTACACGCCACTGGCTAACGCTAAACTTGAACTTTACAAGAGCGGAACCAACACGATAGCATGGAGGGGATACAGTGACGCGGGTGGCTTCCTAGAGGTTGCCGCGACCGTGGAAGACGCCCCGTACGATATGGTAATAACTGCGGCAAACTACAGCCCAGTTAGCCGCGTTGCCGTAAGCGCTGAGGACGCAACCAAGGACGAGCTTATTATAATGAGCTGAAGCCCGATCTAGGGCTTCTTTTTTTTGATTTGGCACAAGGGAGGGACTAAAAATCAATGACGCTGACGAGCTGGATACTAAAACGCTAAAAGCAATGGCCGCAATGCTAGCTATAACCATAGTGATAACAATAGGTGCAGTAACTCACCTGATAGACAAGGAAACCGTGCTAACTGGAATAATCATAATAGCAGGGCTAGCAGGCTACGTATTCAGAGCGCAGAACGGCGGTAATGGGAATGGCCGCAGTGGTGGTATTTGACGATAAAAAATCTTTTTTTCATTTTGTGCTTGGGTTTTTAACCCCGGTGCTCCCACGTGAGGGGTTGATTATAGCGTTAGCTTACTTTTTATGGCAATCATGGGAAACGGAGAAGCTGAAAAACAAGAAAGGCGATGTTCTAGAGTTCTTAACAGGCGCGGGTGGTTGGGCTTTGGTTCACAGCATTTTAAGCGCGCTTTAGCGGGTGGTCGCGCTCAAAAGGACCTTTGCACGATGGGGAGCGAGCCCCGCAAGCCTCAAATAAGAGAAGGTGCACAATATGATATAGGTGATGCTAATGGCAAAAATAATTAGCGGGGCAAGAAGAATAAATAAGAAAGACCCATTACAGAGCTATGGAAAGTACACAAGTGGCGGAAGAGTGATAAGAAGGTCAACTATACCAGAAGCATACAAACACAGCTGGAGCGCGAAGGTAAAGAAAAATCGCCAGCTTTTCGCGGACATAATGGAAAACTACAGTAAAATGGACATAGTAACGAAGCAGGCATACACTGAAGCGATATTTTTACAGCCCCCGATACCAATACAGCCTTTTATACGCTGGCTGATAGACAAGACGCGGAAAAGATGGCCAAAGCATCCACCATTTGGAACGTTGCCACTACCAAGCTGGATACCATGGCCCTGGTTGCCCCCATCAGTTGTACCAACACCCAACCCAAACATAGACTACGAGCCATGGCCATGGCCCGATAACGAGCCGTGGGGAAATCAGCGGTCAGCAGGAGGACACAACCAGGCACTACGTGATGGGATGGGATGGGGCCATGTAAGGAACCCGACAAGGAACCCACTACCAGGAGAGATGCCACTACCAGGGCCAGAACCACAGCAGGACCGCCGCCCACAGAAAAACCCAGTAATCATAACTGTAGAGATAGACCCAGAAGGATGGCTAGGAACAACGTACAACGTATATCTAAAAGTGCAAAGCGAGTATTCAAACGTAACGCGGTGGGTAGTATCACATAAAAAAGAGACTGTGATAATTGTAGCCTTTGGGACCCTGGTCCTATTCAGCTTTGGGCTATTTTTGGGCGGGGTAGAACTCGAAGGAGGAACCGAGTTACTGGTAACACCAGCGGCAGAGCGTTTTTACGCATTATCTGGACTAATGATCCCAGGAGTAACAATAAAACACATAGAGAACTCGTACTTCAAGCTACTAGAGATAAACACACTGAAAAAGATAAACATCTGGGCGCAGAACTTAACACGCGGATGGCACTGCTACATTGATACGGAACTATCGGATTATTCTGCAGATATGACAGTGTACACAGGACCATCAAAGAGCAACAAAGAGGAACCTGCAGCATATATAGGCGTTCATTTCGACTGGGAAAACCGCACGGCAGATATGGTAACCTCATGTTACAAGCCAAAAGACACAGTAGCAGTATATGAAGGAAACCAGCAGATACTAGTATGCGGGGAGATTAAACCAAGGTTAGTACCGCCATGGCTCTACAACTACTCAACACACGAGTACGGAGAGGCAAAAATGACGATCGGAAATGGCTACATAAAATGGGCATTTGAGGACCGGCCAGTATGGGGGGATGGGGATTATAACGACGCATACTTTATAGTGTACATAGATAAAGACTGGAACATAACGGGCTGGAGAGCAATAGAAGGAAACCACTGCGACGAACTAGGAGTGTTTTGGCTTGGTATTGAGTGGGGGCACTTCCCCAGGAGATGTTGAAGGATGACGATCGGGAACGTTGAGGGGAACGAGGAAGTTTACCGCGTGTGGATGAACCCGCGCCACAGGAAGCGAATACTAACGGCAAAGTGGGAGATTATAGTAACGGAAGACGAGCGCGAAGTGATAGTTAGACCGAGAACCGATAAGGCAGGGAGCACGCACAACCAAATACTACGAGCGCTTATAGAAGCACTAAGACCGCACATTTTAGCATACAACGCCGACGCGGTAGAAATTGACGGATTAGCAAAGCTGAAAACATCGCTTCGCGTTGGCAAGCACCGCATAGACCTTATAACGTGGGACGGTGCAACTTACGAGTACTGGGAAGTGAAAGCGCCCTATGAAGTTGGTTTAGCACGCACGCAAGACCAGTTACTAGACTACGCACGCAACCTAAAGAGCTTTAATCTAGTGACGACACCAGACGGGATTAAGAACGCTTTAGCGATCCGCAAACTTTTAGGCCTTGAGGACAGTATGAGAGTATGGGAAGTTAGGCCCAGCTTTGGGGACCTAAACAACCCGAGCAAACTGAGAAAGATTGAGGGGTGATAAGCATGGTAGATTGGGGAATTTTCAAAATAACGAACGATAAGGCCCTATCGAGCTTTAAGGCATCAGTCGGCGCAGAGATAGTAAAAGAACTATTGAGCATACCGGACACGATCGCATTTATAGAATTTATCTACGAAGAAGCGGCACAGACTGCTTTATTTGCACTATACCAAGCATACAAAAACGGAGACAACGAGCTAGCTGCTGAGGTTAAAGACTACATAAAATTCAAGCTTTTACCAGACGCGGTAGCAATGATAGGGGGCTGGGGAAAGCTAAACCCAGCAACACAAACATGCTTTGAACGCTTCTTCGACGCAGTAGAAGAGAGCGTCAAAATCTGGGACAAAATCCTAACAGTGGGCCCGCCAGGGTTCGGCATGTTGGTAATTTATTCGGACACTGAGAACACGGACGTAACAGTAGATGGAAAAGAAGTAGGATTAGCGGGACCGACACAGCCGGCGAAAGTACAAGTAGAAGCAGGCAAGCATGAGATAGTAGCGAAAGCAGAAGGAAAGCAGGTAACAGTGAAGCACTACAACGTAAAAGCCGGAGAGGTGCTAACAATAAAGCTAAACATGGTGGCACTATGAGGACCACGACGAAGATGAGGACCCGTGCGGGTGGTCGGCGAAACATGATCGACCTGGTCGAAAAATCTTCGCGGATAGTCGGAATAAGAAACGGATAGGAGCGCGCAAAAGATGAGTTTCAAGTACAGATACGCAGAAAGGTTAATGATTGCAGGACTACAAGGCGCCGTGGACCTAAACGAAGCTTTCATAGGAGGCCGCATACTAGGAGCTTTCATAAGCGAAAAGCTACTTAAAAAAGAAGATGTAGAGGATTGGGTAAACGACCAGGACCATGACATTTTTTACGCACTAGGTGTCCTAGAAGGACTACGGCTAAAGGCCCCATGGCTCTACAACGCATATTACCATTACGTAAAATCTCAAGCCATAGCAACGTGCGTTTACAAAAAGTTCTGGCACGCTAAAGTGTATATACACGTTGATAAGACCGGTAAGACACCTGAAAAAGCGGCGATAACAGACTGTCAGAAGTTCGAGCGTCCAGACTGCACGGATAGGGATAAGTGCACTACCATGTTTGAGTAGCGGGATGGTTGGCGGATTGGCGACCAGTACGCTCGCTCACTAACGCTCGCTCGCTCACCCAGGGGGCACAGCCCCCCACCCCAAAACGTCCCCCACGATAAAAAGGCCAAAACTAGAAACGGGGGACAACCACAGCAGGCCACGCAAGAAGGACCAGCACGCCAAGAAGAGCCCACCCCAACGGGATTAAATAAACACGTGCAACATTAAATAAAGAATGAACAATTCTGTACATGGCTCGCGCGCGTCCAAGGGGTCCCCCAACAAAAACCCAGACCCCACACACAAAACCGCTCCCACAAAAAACCCACAAACCAAAAAGGACCACCACCACAAGACCAGGCCACCATCACGATGGCATGCCTCATAAAACCCGCAACAAAGCAGAAAACAACCCAACAAGAAGGCCAGCAATGGCAAAGGGGAGCACAAAAAAAAGGGCAGAATGCAGAAGGTGCACCAACGCATGAACTGGCAGAACTCCAAGGGGACCCACGCAAAGCAGGAAGGGCAGACAAAAAAAGGAAACTGCTTAAGAGGACACCCC
>Ga0256834_1003032_pt1 | contig 10234 bp, 10 predicted proteins | sample 4281140metaG_FD_190536 | JGI IMG/M metagenome (GOLD analysis project Ga0256834, IMG submission 190536) | Hydrothermal vent microbial communities from East Pacific Rise, Pacific Ocean - 4281-140 | ecosystem: Environmental > Aquatic > Marine > Hydrothermal vents | place: Pacific Ocean: East... | reverse complement strand
ATTGATGATTACACTCCCAAATACAAGGTGAAAACAAAAAAACCGAATAATCAAAAAACAAATCAGGCTTTTTTTTATGAATTTTTAAGAAAGTAGTCTACTTCTGAAAGTGCCTAACTAAGATGGTCAAAAAAAATAAAGTATATCATAATCGAATTATATGCAACTAACTACTGACCTCTAATAAAATTTATCAAAAAAACAAACTGAGTTATTTTTTACTTAAATAAGGCTGAAAAATAAAGAATGTCCATAATTAAGGTTTCTTTTTTTACAAAATACAGGTAAAAGAAACCGTTTATTAGGCTAATTTTATGATTAAATTGATATAAGTATTTAAGAACTATCCTATCTAAACCTTAAAGATTAGGAGATATTTAACAAAAATAATTATTTTTTACTGTATTTTTACAGCCTCTATACGTTTAATTATATTATATATAAAAATGAAAAAAATAATTTTAATAGGTCTATTCTTCAGCATAATAGCATCGGCTAATGCACAAGAATGGCTTACCGATTTAGAACAAGCAAAAACAGTTGCAATAGAAGGAAACAAAAAAATAGTTCTTGTTTTTCAAGGCTCTGATTGGTGTGCACCTTGTATAAAATTAGATAAAGAGATTTGGAGTACCAACGAGTTTAAAAATTATGCTAAAAAGCATTTCGTTTTATTAAAAGCTGATTTTCCAAGAAAAAAGAAAAATAAATTAGAAAAAACTCAACAAGAAAAAAACAATAAGCTTGCAGAAAAATACAATACTAAAGGTTTCTTTCCTTTTGTCGTTGTTTTAAATAGTGAAGGTATAGTATTAGGTGAATCTAGTTACAAAAAAATATCTCCAACTGAATATGCAAAATTACTAGATTCGTTTTAAACATCTCCTGTGAAAAAATTAGTCTTGTTAAATATTATTCTTTTACTTTCTACCACTGTTATTGCTCAACAGATACATAGACGTACACTAAAGCTAATGGGGACTCGATTTGACATTTCTGTTATCGCACAAGACTCCAGTGAAGCAAAACAATATATTGATATTGCAGTAAAAGAAATTACAAGAATTGAAAAATTAATATCTTCATGGGATGAAAATTCACAAACCTCTCTTATCAATAAAAATGCAGGAATCAACCCTGTAAAAGTTGACAAAGAATTATTTGATTTAATAAAACGTGCTTTAAAAATTTCTAAATTAACTGATGGTGCTTTTGATATTAGTTATGCTTCAATGGATAAAATTTGGAAATTTGACGGGTCTATGAAAAAAATACCCTCAGAAAAAAACATTAAAGCATCTGTAAAAAAAGTTGGATACCACAATATCATTCTTAATGATGAAAAACAAACTGTATTTTTAAAATTAAAAGGAATGAGAATAGGTTTTGGTGCAATTGGCAAAGGATATGCTGCTGACAAAACTAAAAAATTGTTAATTTCAAAAGATGTAAAAGCAGGAATCATCAATGCCTCAGGAGATATGAATACATGGGGTAAACAAGCTAATGGTGATGATTGGAAAGTTGCAATTACCAACCCTTTAAACAAAAAAAATGCATTTGGCTTGTTGCCAATTAAAAATGGTGCTGTAGTTACTTCAGGCAACTATGAAAAATATATCACATTCAATGGTAAACGTTACTCTCACATCATTGACCCTAGAACTGGTCATCCGTCTAGTGGAATTGTTAGCGTTACAGTTTTTGCACCAAAAGCAGAATTAGCTGATGCTTTGGCTACCTCTGTTTTTGTAATGGGTATTGAAACTGGACTTAATAGGATTAATCAATTACCAAAAGTAGAATGTATTATTATTGATGAAAATGGTAATATCCATAAATCTAAACACATAAATATTGAAAAAATATAAAACCTTCACTAAGAGATTAAATTTCTCTTTAATAACCTATATATCTATAATTAATATGAAAAGAATTGTTTACATTTTAATTGCAGGTTGTTTTTTTACATCTTGCGTTGCAGTTAAAGAATATGAAAAAGTTAATCTTAGTGATCCTGACATGAATTTATCTGCAAATAAATCGAGTAAATTCGAAACAAGTGCACAATTATATCGCGAATCAGCTTCTGGTGCAAATGGCGGTAAATCTGGTGGTGGCTGTGGCTGTAATTAAGCTAAAACATCATTATTTTTTCAAACTTTAATTGAAACATATTTTAACAAATTTTAGATAAACATATGAAAATTTTTATTACAATACTATCTCTATTCTTTATTACAATTTCTTTTGCACAAAAGCAATCAAGTGATTCAACAACAGCTTATAAAAAACGTGTATTAGAAACTATTGAGATTGATTTTCTGAGCAGTTATTATACTCAAGATGGAGACAATGCTGCTGTTACTGGCGGAATTGGAACTGAAGAATTAAAAGACATTGCTTCTGATATTGTAATTTCAATCCCTCTAAATGATGATGATATTTTAACAATTAATGCTACAGTTTCTGCATACACTTCTGCTTCTTCTAGCAATTTAAATCCCTTTGACCAATCTGGAGCTTCTAGAGGTGATGATGATGATGACAAACAAAGTCTTAATTCAAAATTAGCAAGTTCTGTAACAGGTAGCCCGTGGGTTGAATCAACAGGAGCATCACAAAAAGATGTTTGGATAAATGGAAATATAGCCTACAGCCATTCTTCTGATGATAGAAATAAAATATGGAGTGCAAACCTAAATTTTGCCAATGAATATGACTACACTTCTTTTGGCGTTGGAGGGAGTTACTCTTGGTTATTTAATCAAAAAAATACAGAATTTGGGGTTAAAGGAAATGCTTTTTTTGACACTTGGAATCCTAAATACCCAACAGAATTAGATTCATATTTAGAAACTAATAAAAATTTAAACGCTGGCTTTTTCTCTCCTATTGATATTATAGATCAAAATGGAAATATCACCGATAAAAATGGTACAACAACATGGAGTCCTGATAAATACTCATCTATAGAAGATAAATCTAGAAATACTTTTTCACTTTCTCTAAGCTTTTCACAAATATTAAGCAAAAATGCACAAATGTCTATCTTTTTAGATTTAGTACAACAAGACGGGTTCTTATCTAGCCCCTTACAACGTGTCTACTTTGGAGATAGGGCTAATTTTTACGTTGGCAATGCTTCTAGTATACCAAATTATACATCATCAAGCAATAGAGATGTTTTTCAATTGGCCGATGATATTGAACGCTTACCCAACACCCGTTTTAAAACACCTATTGGTGCACGTTTTAACTATTATATCAATGAATTTTTTGTAGTAAAAACCTATTATAGATACTATACAGACAATTGGGGAGTAAACGCTCATACTGCAGAAATAGAAATCCCCATAAAAATTACTGATAAGTTTACTTTATATCCTACTTATAGATATTATACCCAGACTGCAGTTGATTATTTTGCTCCTTTTGAAGAAAATTTATCTACACAAGAGTTTTACACTTCTGATTATGATTTATCAAGTTTTAATGCCAATCAATATGGTTTAGGATTAAAATATACAGATATTTTTACTAAAATCCATTTACGGAAACTACATATGAAAAGTGCAGAGGTCAGATACAATCATTATGAAAGAAATACAGGCTTAACATCAAACATTATCTCTTTTGGATTTCAATTTCAATTTGAATAAATCCACTTACAAACAGAAAGGCTGAACTTATAATAATTTTCATGCTTATTCTTTTATATAACGAGAAAGGCAGGTGCAACTGCTAGTAATAATATCATACGTTTAAATAGTCTTATTCAAAATAGCTAAACGTTTCTCCGTTCTTTATTTTCAGTAGAGATTCATAAATTAATTTGATTACATTTTCAACATCATCTCTATGTACCATTTCAACCGTAGTGTGCATATAGCGTAAAGGCAATGAAATTAAAGCACTAGCTACACCTGAATTACTGTAGGCAAATGCATCTGTATCTGTACCTGTTGCACGAGACAAAGCCGCTCTTTGAAAAGGAATTTTATGCTGACCTGCGGTATCCGTAATCAAATCACGTAATTTTTGTTGAACAGCAGGTGCATAGGCAATAACTGGCCCTTTACCCATTTCACAGTGCCCTTGAATTTTTTTCTCTATCATAGGGGTTGTCGTATCGTGAGTTACATCAGTCACAATAGCGGCGTTGGGTTGAATTCTTTCAGCTATCATCTGTGCTCCACGCAAACCTATTTCTTCTTGTACAGAATTAACGATATACAATCCGAAAGGTAATTTCTTTTTATTTTCTTTTAAAAGACGAGCCACTTCAGCAATCATAAAACCACCCATTCTATTGTCTAAAGCTCTACACACAAAATTGTCTTTATTTAAAATATGAAATTCATCAGGATAAGTGATTACACACCCCACATGAACGCCTAATTTTTCAACTTCTTCTTTAGTTTTACACCCTAAATCAATAAAAATATTGTCGGGTTTTGGAGGCATTTCTTTTGCTTTACTTCTTGTATGAATTGCTGGCCAACCAAAGACTCCTTTAACAATTCCTTTTTTGGTATGGATATTTACAATTTTACTTGGAGCAATTTGATGATCTGAACCTCCGTTTCTGACCACATATAACAATCCGTTATCAGAAATATAATTCACATACCATGAAATTTCATCAGCGTGACCTTCAATAACAACTTTGTATTTTGCATCAGGATTGATAACTCCTACAGCAGTACCATAAGTATCAGTAATAAATTCATCAACATACGGCTTTAAATAATTCATCCATATTTTCTGCCCTTCCCATTCATAACCAGTTGGTGCAGCATTGTTTAAATACTTTTCTAAAAACGTTAATGAGTTTTTTGTGAGGATACTTTTCTTTGCCATAATATATAATTCTGTTTTATTTCTAATAGGTTTAAATAATTTATCTCAAAATTAACGTTTATATTTTAAACGCTATTAAGGAATTGTATTATTTTTGGAACGATTTTAGTGTTGCTAACACCATGAAAACAAGATTTATCATAGCATTATTATTTTTCACCTCATTAACTTTCTCTCAAGTTAAAAATGATACCATTGTCAATGATAAAATTCTGATAGAAGGTGATTCAATAATGTTGACTTTAGATGAAGTTACGGTGTTAAAAAAAATCAAATTTGATTCAACCAAAGAAAAACGCTATTACTATTGGTATTGGAAAAAAGTACATAATGCTTACCCTTATGCCAAATTAGCTGCTGAAAGATTGATACAATTAAATGATCAATTAAAACTCATTAGATCTAAACGTAAACGCAAAAAGCATATCAAAAAAATGCAAAAGTATATGGAAGAAGAGTTTACCGAAAAGTTAAAAAAAATGACACGTACTGAAGGTAAAATCTTAATTAAATTACTACATCGACAAACGGGTTTAACTGTTTTTGATTTGGTAAAAGAATACCGTAGCGGATGGAAAGCCTTTTGGTACAACACTACTGCCAACGTTTTTAAATTATCCTTAAAGAAAGAATACCACCCAGAAAGCAAGGCTATTGATTTTTTAATTGAAGATATCTTACAACGTTCTTATTCAAAGGGTATTTTAGATAAACAAAAACCAAGAATTTCTATAGATTATTTTGCTTTATCTAAAAAATGGGAAAATATGGATATGATAGCGGTCATCAAGAATAGAGACTAGATGTTAGATGTTAGATGAAAATAATTTTTATTCTATGTATAACTTTTGCCCTAAAGAAAGATCATTATTTTTTAAACCATTTAACCATTTTAATTTATCTATAGTTAGATTATTTTTTTTAGCCAAAGAGTATAGAGTATCTCCTTTAGCTACAATAACATATTTATCTCTTGTTGAAACCATCTCTTTTTTCATTACTTTACCTCCATATAAAAAACTTTCATCAAAATCGTCATACTTATGTAACTCATAAGTTTCAATCAATTCAATGAGTTTTTTAGGATATTTCGGATCTGTCGCATAGCCAGCTTTTTTTAATCCTTTTGCCCAGCCTTTATAATCCTTTTTTCTTAACTCAAACAAACCAGCATAACGTTTTCTATCAAATAAAAATAGTGAATGGTCTCTAAAAGAAGAAAGTGGATGGTCATATTTTCTAAAACATTCTTGCCTAGCATCATCGTCATGATACATGCGTTCACCCGTCCAACTACTATGGCATTTCACACCAAAATGATTATTACCTCTAACAGACAATCTACTTTTACCACTATTAGATTCTAAAATACCTTGTGCCAGTGTAATACTTGCAGGTATTTTATACCCTATCATTTCTAAAACTGCAATATCATTATACTCACCAATATAAGCTAAGGTGTTTTTATTTAAATTTGGCTTTCTTCTGACCAAACTAGCATGAATCACATCGGCTTGTTCAATTTTTTGAACTTTTACAGGAGTTGGGGTTCTTCTAACAACTTTAGTAGAGGTTCGAGATTTTGATCTTTCAGAACTTACATTTTTATGAGATCTACAACTCACTAAAGAACTTAGTGCTATTATAATAAGTGCTATTTTTAAATACTTCATTCTTATGCAATTGTTACCAATCCTTTTTGTTTCAATACTTTGTTCATTCCTTCTATACCTTGCAAGCCACCAGTATGAATCGCTAATATTTTACTGCCCTTTTTAAACGTATTCTTTTGAATTAAATCTACCAATCCAAAAAGCATTTTACCTGTATAAATAGGGTCTAAAGGGATGTTTGTTTCTTCTTTAAATTTATTTATAAACGCAATTAATTCATTATTTATTTTACCATAAGCTCCGAAATGATAATCAGTTATTAAGTTCCAATTATCTTTTGCAGTCAGTTTTGCTATTTCATCTTTTAAAAAGTCACCTTTTAAGGATGAAAACCCTAATACTTTTTGAGTTGAACTTGTAGAATTTATAATTCCTGCAATAGTTCCACCTGTACCGACTGGCGTGCAAATATAATCAAAGTCTCTATCATTTTTAGTTAAAATTTCCTCACAACCTTTAATAGCTAAATCATTGGTCCCTCCTTCTGGTAACCAATAAAAATTACCAAACTCTTTTTTTAAATTTTTAATAAACTCAAGGTTTGTTTTTTCTCTATATGCCTTACGAGATATAAATTTAAACTGCATCTTACATTTTTTAGCAAAGGATAATGTTGCATTATTAGAGATTTTATCGGCCAATTCATCACCTCTAATAACACCAATGGTTTTGAATCCAAATTCTAATCCTGCTGATGCAGTTGCTGCAATATGATTAGAATAGGCACCACCAAAAGTCAACAAAGTCTCTACTCCCTGTTCTTTGGCCGCAAATAAATTATATTTTAATTTACGATATTTATTGCCAGAAATATGAGGATGAATCTCATCTTCACGCTTAATGACTAACTCAACACCCTTAATTAGAGAGAATGATACTGATTGATTTCTACTATTTAGCTTAAAATTCATTATAAAACAAAATTATAGTAATTTTACCACATATTTACAATTAAATGTTTGAAGAAAAACCAGAATTAGAAGCTGATGATTTTTATATTAGTAAAGAAGGTTATAAAGTTTTTACAGAAAAATACCACTTAAAAAGAGGATACTGTTGTGAAAATGGCTGTCGACATTGCCCTTATGGGTATAATAAAAGAACCAATACTACAAAATAAACAAGCTTAGATTACTTGCTTGTTTCGGCACGATTGTTGATAACTATTAGACATAACAAATCTACTCAAAAAAATGAAATTAATTAAATTACTTCCGCTAGTAGTGCTTTTTATAGTATCGTCTTGTGCCTCAGTTAGAGTCTCTTCTGATTATGATAAAGAAATTGATTTTAACCAATATAAAACATTTGCATTTTACAAAAAAGGCATTGATAAAGTTGACATTTCTGATTTAGACAAGCGTAGAATTTTACGTGCCATTGAAGCTGATTTATTAGCTAAAGGTTTTACTAAATCGAAAACTCCTGATATTTTAGTAAATATTTTTACCAAATCAAGAGAGAAAATTAATGTGTATAATAACAATTATCACGGATGGTATCCATGGTATTATGGTGGTTTTTCACATTACGGAATGGGTTTTAATTATGGTGCATATAATAATGTTAGCCGATCAACAGAAGGCACGCTATTTATTGACTTAATAGATGCTAACAAGAAAGAATTAGCATGGCAAGGCATGGGTACAGGTGCATTGGCATCATCTAAAAATATTTCTAAAAAAGAAGAACGAATAAAAGAATTTGTAACAGAAATATTGGCAAAATATCCGCCAGTAAAAGAATAAAATTTTCTGTTTTCTGAAAAACCCGATTAAGAATAGATGTTTCTTAATCGGGTTTTTTATTTTTTAGCAAAAAAACATGTGGTATAAATTATAAAATCCACATCTTTAAAGTCAACAAATATGAATTTAAGTAATGACCTCTAAAATTATTATTCATTATAAACTTTTGTTAAAAAAAAGCAACAAAATTTATTATCGAAAAGATATTCATACTATTGTATTGTGAAATACAATCTTATATGAAAAAAATAATCATTATTTATTCCTTTCTTTTTGTAAACTTGATACAATCACAAGAAATAAAAACAATAGAACTCTTACCTCCAGAATCTATTAAACATAATGATTTTTCTTTTTTAAAAAACGAATTAAAAGGAAAAAACATCATTATGCTCGGCGAGCAGACTCATATGTACGGAAATATATTTGAAATGAAAGCAAGACTTGTTGAATACCTACATCAAGAGTTAGGATTTACAACTATTGCGATAGAATCTTCAATGTATGACATTTGGAAAATGAACAAAAGCGGTTTCAACCCCAAAGATTTTAACAACGCTATTTGGGGAATTTGGTCTAACACATTAGAATTTCAGAGAGTAGTTAGCTATATAGATAAAAACAATTTAAAAGTTATTGGTTTTGATTCTCAAGTAAATAATACTTCACAATTTATAGAAGACTTTTATGATTATTGTGAAAGTCAAAATATAACTTTAAAATTAGACCAAGATAATTTTGGAATTATCATAGAAGGGGTTTTAGAAAATGTAACTATTGATGAATATGATATTAAATATAAAGTATACGAAAAAGAGCTAAATAGAATTATCGAGGAAATAAAAAGATTAGAAAGTAACAATACTAATTATTACTGGAAACAGTTTGTTAAAAGTCTTTTAGCTTGTTCACAAGATGCCTATTATAACAAAAATGAGATTCTTACAATGGATTTTGGAAATAAGAATGACAATATAAGGGATAAGCAAATGGCAAATAATCTATTAAGTTATATCAATAAGCATCCAAAAGAAAAAATTATTTGTTGGGCTGACAATGTTCATATTATCAATGATAATTCAAGCATCAAAAAACCAATTGCAAAAGAATTTATTTCAATGGGATCATACATCAAAAAAGAATTAAAAGATAAAACCTATAGTTTAGCAACAATTCATGCAAACGATTCTCTTTTAGATTTAGGAACTAAAAAATGGCACAAGACACCTATCAAAAATAATTCTTTCGAATATGAATTGAATAATTTTAATAAACCTTATTTATTTGTAACTTCAAGTCAAGAAGGAATGAAATCAACAAAAACTACAAGGTTATTGAACTTTGCTGATTTTACAGAAGCAAGATTAGACCAATTACACGATGGTTATATCTTTTTTCAAAATGCAATACTACCAAAACGAGAAATTATAAAAGACAGTATTCACATTTCTAACAAACAATTAGATTTAGGTGAAAAAATTGAACTAATTGAAATAGGTCAAAATATTATTCTTAAAGGGCAGGCACTTGATAAAGAAAACAATGAACCAATACCATTTGCTACCTTAATCTTAAAAAAGGAAGAAATTTACCGAGTAGCAGATGAAAATGGTTTTTATGAATTTTCTGTTAAAAAAAAAATGCTACAAAATGCATCTGTTGCTTTTTCGTCTATGGGCTATGAATCAAAAATAATCCCATTAAATGAACTGAACAATAAAACTTATTTAAACCCTAAATTTGAAAAATTAGAAGAAATCATCCTCGTAGGCCATTTATCCCCAAAGGCTGTTTTAAAAAAAGCTATATTAAAAAAGAAAGTAAATCACCCTATAAAGCCTTTTAATTTTTATAGGTATGCTAAAGTTTTGGAAAATAAAAATAATATAACTGAATCAGATTTAGAGTTGATAACAAAAAACTGTGATTATGGATATTTATCACGTTATG
>Ga0256834_1003031_pt1 | contig 10240 bp, 10 predicted proteins | sample 4281140metaG_FD_190536 | JGI IMG/M metagenome (GOLD analysis project Ga0256834, IMG submission 190536) | Hydrothermal vent microbial communities from East Pacific Rise, Pacific Ocean - 4281-140 | ecosystem: Environmental > Aquatic > Marine > Hydrothermal vents | place: Pacific Ocean: East... | reverse complement strand
AAATTATCTACTCCAAGCAGGAGCAGCTGCATTCTCTACTAACTTATCTAGCCTATCATTTGCCATATTATAAATCCAAATATCTAAAGGCTTAGTACTGCTAACTCCCCTCTCAAAAGCTACTTTTTTTGCATCAGGAGAGACTGCAATATTCCCAATATACTCATCTTCCAAACTCAATAACATATCAGTTTTTTTAGTTTTTAAGTTATGTTTGTAAATTCTAAAAAAAGTACGACTCCCCTCATACTGTTTAAAGTACATAGAGACTAAAAACCCACTAGCATCTGATAACCACTCAATATCAATAACTTGGCATCTATCTGATAAATTAGACATTCCAGTATAGTTACAAAAGCCTAGATCAATTCGCTCTAATAATTCAGGTTTATCTATGTTTTTATTATCCACCTTACTTAAGTATATTCTGTCTGCTGAGTAATTATTTGTAACTATTAATACTTCATTGTTAGATGTTGGAGAGAGTTTTATATATTGTGGATCATCAGTATAAGAGGTTAAGAAAAGACCAAGTTGAGTTCCTCTGTTGCTAGGTAAAAGTTTTTCGGTATTACTCATCATAATAGAATAGTTTTCAAAATCAGGTACACCATAATTTTCAAAATCATATGTTGCCAAACCACTAATTGGCAAAGCATCATCAAATTGGTCAACTCCAGAGATTACTGTATATAAAATATTTTCTCCATCATGACTCCAAGATGCTTGTCTGAGTGTTGTGCAGTGTTCAGATTTATGTCCCCATGCATCAAATCTTTGTACAACTTCAACAGTTTTCCCAGGCACTATATCTGCAAATCCTGCTAAATCATAAAGGCACATTCTTCGCCCATCATAGCCAAGCCAACCTACTGTAGCATATTGCTTAACACCTGATCCAAAATCAGAAACATTGTCAAAAGTTATAGTAAAATCTTGATAAGCAGCAGAAAGCCAAGTAATGTTAGTTGAAGAACCTTCCATATATGCCCAAAAATTAGCTCCGCCACTTAACCAATTTTGACTTTGTATTGTTGCTTTACCTTTTGAGTAAGATGCAAGATATTTAAGTTCAGGTGGATTTGTAATTTTTCTCAAATACTTACCATCTGATGATAAAGCATATAAATCACGACCATAAACAGACTTACCAAAACCATGATCACTATCAAATGCTAACTCACTCCCATCAGGTCTCCAAGCCAATGTACCAATAGCAGGAGATATAAACTCATTTGTTGGAACACTCCAAAGCTCTCTATCGCCTCTTCCATCACTTTGAATAAGACGAATACTCTTTCTTTCTAGACTAGAAGTTACATAAGCGATAGTATCACTTGCGACTGGAGTTTTGTTTGTTAGTGAGCTACTCAATCCTCCTGAGCCTGTTTTTGTTTCCCCTTGTGTATCGTCTGTTTTTTTCTCGTCACCATTACCACCACATCCTATCAATGTTATAAGAAATGCTACTGCTATTAACTGTTTAAATTTCATATTATTTCACACACCGAACATGTTTTTTAGCACTTTTAGCATTTAAACTAATCTCTGCTGTATAAAAATTGATAATCCAAGCCGTTATATTATTGTTTAAATATGAAGTTGAACTCCAGTATTCTCTGGCTAATATATCCTCTTTTGAAGCTGGATTAAAAATACTATCATCGATAATAGATTTTAGTTCATTTATATTTGCCAATCTCCAATCTCCACCACCACTAACTTCTAACTCTTCGCAATATAAAATAGCTTCATGCCAAGTTTTCAAAGCCTTGGCATCTTTATCATCATGCCACTGTAATTTAGTACTTTTTTCTTCTAACTTCTCACCTCTTACACATCTTAAGGATAAAAAAGTAGTTTCTAGTTTTTTCTCTATTTTGCCTATTTCAAAATTAACTGCCCAATTATTTAAGCTATTTACCTTATAAATAGAACTACTCCAAAAAGATCCTGATGCAATATTTTTAAAAACACTATCGCTAGAGCCATAATTAACAATATCTGAAAGCTCATACCGAGAAGGAACTCGCCAATCATCATAACCATCTAACTCTAGATTTGAGCAGTACAAAGTAGCATTTTCTTCTAGATTATCAATACTTTTCCAAACTCTTTTTTCAGTTTTTATAGCCTCATCATCTTGCCACATAAGATTAGTTAACATATCTGTTACAATACTTTTATTTACCTCTCTTATATATATAGGAGTCTCTCCTTTTTTATAAAAACCATCATCCTGCAAATCTAAACTTACATTTCCAAACTCATCATAACTCTCTATCTGTGTTGTCTTTTTTATCTTAAAAATTGAGTAAGTTTCACTGCTTATGTTTGTATCTTCAACTTTGGTGATATTGTTTTCAATACTGCTATTTGCATCTTCGACTTTGATAACACTACTCTCATTTTTATCTAAAACTACAACTTTTGTGTCTTCTTTAGTTTTATTTTGCTCTACTTCTCCCTGTGTCTCCAAAACCTCGTGAGTATGTTCTACAAATTCATGAGTATGATCATCATCATAACATCCACTGATAAATATCAGTAAAAAAACAATAGGTAAAAAAAGTCTTATTTTTAACATTTTTTTAATCTATCTTTCTTACAGTTTTTATGACAGCCTCTGATTTTTTCTTTTCAAAATATTCTATCAGTACGGATTGCTCTCTTTGTCTCATCATAGTCTCAAATACAGCCTTTTTTGACAACTCATATGAGCCTAACTTTGCATCTCCTAATTTTTGAATAAAAAACATACCCTTATGTTGACCCAAATTTAAAACAGGAGTAAAACTACCAACAGGGGTATTTGTTAAAAGCTGAGCAAGTTGTGGATTTATAGAGTTTAATTCAAGTTTTTTAGGTGTTACTTGGATATTTTGCATATTTACCATGGGTTGTCTTTTTTGAAGCTCTAATGCATCTGCTGATGGAGATAAGTACTCAATAAGCTCGATTGATGAGGGCATACTAAACTTACTTTTATGTTGCTCATAATAGGCTTTTACTTCATCTTCATCTGGTTGTTTTAATTTTGCTGATACAATTTTGGTATAAAGCTTCTCTCTTTTTAAGCCATCTTCAAGCTCTTTTTTCAAGCTCTTTTCACTTTTACCCTCAAGTGCCAATGCTTTTTTGAATGTACTTTCATCCATTCCATTTTGTTTTGCAATTTCTGATAGACGCTTTTGAACATCATAAGGAGAGACAACAATATTTAAGTTTTTGATCTCAATATCTTCGATTTTTATCTGAATTAGCCTATCTACCGCCTCTTTTTTAGATATTTGATGTTGCATGCTTAGAGTTTGAATTTCATATAGAGTTATCGGTTCATTGTCAACACTCATAGATACAGCCCCAATCATTGCAGATATGCCAGCTGTCATAAAAAGAGTTAAACTTATAAAATATCTTATCATTTGTAAATATCCTCATATTTTTGTAAAGATTATATCACATTATGATAAAATTCGATAAAATTTTATAACTAGGTATCCTTTATGATTACAACAAGATTTGCACCAAGCCCTACAGGTTATCTCCACATCGGAGGTTTAAGAACTGCACTTTATAGCTATCTTTGGGCAAGAAAAAATGGCGGTAAGTTTCTACTTCGCATAGAAGATACAGACCTTAAAAGAAACTCATTAGAAGCGACACAAGCGATAGAAGAGGCTTTTAAATTTGTTGGTTTGGCTTATGATGGAGAGGTTGTTTATCAATCAAAACGATTTGATATTTATAAAAAATATATCCAACAACTTTTAGACGAAGATAAAGCTTACTACTGCTATGCAAGCAAAGAGGAGCTAAATATATTAAGAGAGGCTCAAAGTTCCAAAAAACAGAGACCAAAATATGATGGAAGATATCGTGATTTTAGCGGAGAGATTCCAAAAGATGTAGAGCCTGTTGTTCGCATAAAAACACCACTTAGCGGAAAGATTGAGTTTGAAGATGGAGTCAAAGGGTTAATTAGTTTTAATGTAGAAGATATTTTAGATGATTTTATCATAGCTCGTAGCGACTCTAGTCCAACTTACAACTTTGTTGTAGCGATAGATGACCATTTGATGGGGCTTAGCGATATAATCCGTGGAGATGACCATCTCTCAAATACTCCAAAACAGATAGTTGTCTATAATGCTCTAGGGTTTGACATACCAAAGTTTTACCATGTGCCTATGATTTTAAATCCAAATGGGAAAAAACTATCTAAAAGAGATGGTGCTACTAATGTTATGGATTATAAAACTATGGGTTATATGCCTGAAGCTATTTTAAACTTTTTAATTCGTTTAGGGTGGAGCTTTAAAGATCAAGAGATATTTTCACTCGATGAGATGCTAGAGCTTTTTGATCCAAAAGATATCAACCGTTCAGCTTCTGCTTTTAATAGTGAAAAATTAGACTGGCTAAATGCTCACTATATTAAAAACTCCAAAAGTGAGAGGATTGTTGAGGAGTTAAAGTTTTTTGACCTTCATATTTGTGGACATGATAAAAAAGAGATTATTGTAGATGCACTAAAAGAGAGAGCAAAAACACTAAAAGAGTTCGCAATGATGGCAAAAAAAATACTTGATGAACCAGAAACTTATGATGAAAAAGCTGTTAATAAATTTTTAAATGATGAAGCAAAAGAGATACTTGAAAAATATGTAGAATTTATAAATAACTATGGCAAAGATTTGCATCTGCCCATAGATTTTGAAGAAGCAACTAAGCTTTTTATGCAAATAAACGATATTAAAATGAAACAACTCGCTCAGCCAATAAGAGTTGCAATGGTCGGTAGTGCGGTAAGCCCATCTGTATATGATGTGCTTAGTATTATTGGTAGAGAGGATGTTGTAAAAAGAGTAGAAAAGTTACTAAAAAGTATCTCTTAACACAGATAATCTTGTATCTACAAAAATCAAAATAAACAGAAAATACATATGAAAAGATGTTAATCTGGATTAAAGTATAATACAGCAAATAGATATTAAGCCTTTTTAAAGGATAAAAAATGAAACAAGAGTATGCAAGTATAAAAGATCACTATAAGTTTACCGAAGAAGATACCAAAATACTACTCAAACTAAAACCTCAGATGCAAGAGTTGGCAGATGAGTTTATTGATGGGTTTTATGATCATATTTGGGGTTTTGGCAAAACTGCTCAGTTTTTGAAAAACAAAAAGATTATTGAACATCATAGAGTTAAAATCAAAGAGTGGTTTGTAAATCTCTTTTGCGGAGAGTATAATTTATCATACTTTACTTATCTTTATAAAATTGGTGAAATCCATGTAAAAATTGGTTTACCAACACACTATGTAAACTCTGCTTTTAGTTTTGTTAGAGTTTTTATTTTGAAAAATATCGAAGATACTTTTGTTGAAAAACAGCAACACATTCGTGAAATCAGAGCCGTTGAAAAAATAATCGACATGAATCTTGATGCACTTACAAGCTCATATAGAGAAGAGGAATTAGGTAGATTTTTATCTATGTCTAAATTTGAAAAAAGTGTCCTTTCAAATTTGAAAAAATTTAACTCATATGTTAATTTTTTCCTAGCAGGTGCTTTAGTTCTTGTTGCATTTTTTGCAATTGGACTCTTTGTTTATGACATATATCTACTATTTTTCACAGATATTGGTATAGAAAAAGGTGTTTTAACAGTACTTGGTAGCTTACTAGTTTTGTGGGCGGCAGTTGAGCTTATCCATGAACAGATAAACCATCTCCAAGGCAAAGGTTTTGCAATAGGTGCTTTTATAATGCTCGCTATGGCAGCTTTAATTAGAAAAGTATTAATTTATTCTCTATCTGCTGACAAAGCCAATGATCTTTTGATAGTAGGTGCGGTGATAGTTGGATTGGCTGTTGCATATTGGCTTGTTGGTATAAAAAATAAAACGACCGAACAACCGTAAGATAAACTTTGAGCTATAACTATACTTTGCCAAAAGTTTTCAATTATGTGATATAATTCGCTTTTTATTATAAAATTCTTAAATTTAAAAGGAACTAAATGCCATTAAAATATCATGAAGGTGGAAAAGTAGCGACAAAAATTACAAAACCATGTGACACACAAGAAGAGTTATCTTTAGCATATACTCCAGGAGTTGCTCTGCCTTGCAAAGAGATTCAAAAAGATCCATCTTTAGCTTACAAGTATACAGCAAAAGGAAACTTGGTTGCAGTTATCTCTGATGGCTCAGCTGTGCTTGGATTGGGAGATATAGGTCCACTTGCTAGTAAACCTGTCATGGAAGGAAAATCTGTACTTTTTAAAAAGTTTGCAAATGTAGATGCTGTTGATATAGAGATAGATGAGAGAGATGTAGAAAAAATTGTAGATATTTGTGTCGCAATAGCAGGAACTTTTGGAGGAATAAATCTTGAAGATATTTCAGCTCCAAGATGTTTTGAGATAGAGCGAAAACTCCAAGAGAGAGTAGATATACCAGTTATGCATGACGATCAACACGGAACGGCAATCATCACAACAGCAGGACTTATAAATGTACTTGAATTAACAAACAAAGATATACAGAAGATAAAAATCGTAATCATTGGAGCAGGAGCGGCAGGTAGTGCTTGTGCTAAAATGTATAAAAGCTTAGGTGCAAAAAATATCGTCATGGTTGATAGCAAAGGAGTTATTAGCACTAAAAGAGAAGATTTAAATGAGCATAAAAAAGCATTTGCGATAGATACAGATGATATGACTTTAGAAGATGCTCTAAAAGATGCTGATATGATGCTCGGACTAAGCGGACCAAATCTTGTGACTGCCCCTATGGTAAAATCAATGGCAAAAAACCCCATAATCTTCGCATGCTCAAACCCAACACCTGAAATAATGCCAGATGTTGCTCACGGCGTTAGAGATGACATCATAATGGGAACAGGAAGAAGTGACTTTCCAAACCAAGTAAATAATGTATTAGGATTTCCATTTATATTTCGTGGGGCATTAGATGTAAGAGCTTCAAAAATTACGGAAAACATGAAAATGGCAGCAGCCAAATCTCTAGCTGAACTTGCAAAAGAACCAATTCCAAACTATGTAAAAGCAGCTTACAATGATCAAAATCTAAAATATGGAAAAGAGCATATAATCCCAAAGCCATTTAACAAAGAAGTTTGCATCTGGGTCGCATCTGCGATTGCCAAAGCAGCCATAGAAGATGGTGTAGCAAATGTAGAAAACTTTGATTTGGAAGAGTATAAAAACAGCTTAAGAAAGCTTATGTATTTAGATGAGCAAGATTAGACTTTTTAGCACAGGTGGTACTATCGCCAAAATGTATGATGAGCTAAGTGGTGAACTTGTTTTTGACAAAGAGCATATTGAAAAGATGCTCCTTCAAGGAAGATGCAAAGCAGATATAAAAATCTCACCTTTAATGTTAAAAGACTCTTTAGATATGAATGATAACGATAGAAATACCATATCAAAAGAGATCAAAAACTGTAATGAAAACAAAATCATCATAACTCATGGAACAGACACAATGGTACAAAGTGCAAAAAGCATCTCAAAGATAGAAAATAAAACTATCGTCTTTACAGGTGCTATGATCCCTTATGCTTTTAAAAATTCTGATGCATTGTTTAATATCGCAGCAGCAATTAGTGCTGTTGACACTTTAAAACATGGGGTTTATATCTGCATGAATGGAAGGATTTTTTTAGCAAATAGTGTTGTTAAAGATAAAAAATTGGGACTATTTTTGGAGATATAGGGCAAGCTTAATGTTTTACTACTATAGCAAAGGATTGTCATCTTCATTTCTACGATTTTTCTATTTTTTTATAAATATAAAATTATCATTTTACTTAATGAAAGTTACGATAATATTATCAAAAACAAACAAAAGGCAATATTTGAAAACCCTACTTATACTTTTAACTCTCTTTACAAGCTCTCTTCTTGCCCTCTCCAATCAACCTTTTCAAGGAGGAGTTGCTGTCATAAATATAGGAGAGTTTGAGCAAAAACCAAAAGTTTTTTTTAAGGCAAGGGAAGTAAAAGTCTTGCAAAAAGATGGAGACTATGTAGCCGTTATTGGTATAGCGATAGATGAAAAAGCTGGAGAAAAACATATAGTAGCTGTTACAAAAAAGAAAAAAGAGCATATATATTTTGATGTGGATGCAAAATCTTATAAAAAAGAGTATATAAAACTAAAAACTAACAAGCGAGTCACACTCTCAAAAACAGATTTACAAAGATTTCAAAAAGAGAAGAAAAAGACAAAAAAAATATTAAAAAGTTTCAACAAAAATATCTCTTCAAACTTAGAATTTATAAGCCCTTTAAGTGGTCGCATCTCATCAACATTTGGCAAGAAAAGATACTACAATGGCAAAGCAAAATCTCCACACAAAGGAACAGATATAGCCGCCAAAAGAGGTACCCCCATAGTTGCATCTTTGGGTGGAAAAGTGGTACTTAGAAAAGATCTGTTTTTTAATGGAAATACTATATATTTAGACCATGGAGAGGGTGTTATAACTATGTATTCACACATGCAAAAATTTGCTGTAAATGATGGAGATGACATCCAAAAAGGTGATGTTATCGGCTATGTTGGCACAACAGGCAGATCAACTGGACCTCATCTTCATTTTGGAATTATCTTAAATGGTGAAGCGATTGATCCTGGGGTTTTTATAGGGGATTATCGATAATTTACCAATCTTTTTGACTAAAGAACAAGAGATTAAAAACTACTATAAATAGACTCTTGCAAGATACTGATAGAAAATCTAAAAAAAGTGGACAAAATTTTGCTATAATAACAGTAACAAAAATTTAAAGGAGCAAATCATGTCAAAAATAGTAAAAGTTATTGAGGTTTTAGCCCAATCAAATGAGAGCTGGGAAGATGCGGCACAAAAAGCGGTCACAGAAGCATCAAAATCAGTTAGAAATATCAAATCTATCTATATCAAAGAGAAAAGTGCAAAAGTTACAGATGGAAAAATATCAAAGTATAGAATTACTGCAAAGATATCTTTTGTAATTGATAGCGCTCAAGAGTAGATAGAAAACTTCTATCTACTCTTAGATAGAAGTATCCATACAAATACTATCCCACCAATAAATGATGTCATAATCCCAACAGGTATCTCTGAAACTGTCGGCAAAATTCTAGCCAAAGTATCACACCCAAGCAAAAAAAGCCCACCAACAACAAAAGTTGGCAAAATAATCTTATCTATACTTTTTTTCATCATTATTTTAACCATATGAGGGATGATAAGCCCGATAAAACCGATAGGTCCCACAATACTCACAAGCACTCCAATACACAAAGAGATTATAACAAAAAGTGTGATTAAAACTTTTTGTACATCTACACCTCTTAAAAATGCAAAGTCACTTGAGATTGAAAATAGTTTAAGCTCTTTTTGGTATTTTAAAGCCATAAATAGCACTAAAATAGCACTTAAAATTATAGGAATTATATCTAAAAACCCAACCGTTAATAAAGAACCCATTGTAAATCTAAGTATAAGATAACTCTGTTCAAAATCACTCAGATAATATATAATCAAAAGAGCAGAAGAGTAAAGAAACGACAAAGCAATCCCTACCAATATAAGCCTTTGATCACTCGAAGAGGGAAGAAAAGAGGAGAAAAAATAGACAATAGCCACAGTGCTAAGTGCTCCCAAAAAACCAAACAAAGAGATAAAACTAAACCCAAAAATGATAGCAAGAGCCGCACCCAAAGTAGCTCCACTAGAGATGCCTAAAGTAAAAGGAGTAGCAAGAGAGTTTCTAAAAAGTGTCTGAAATAAAAGTCCACAAAGAGCAAGTGTACCCCCACTAACAAAAGCAAGCACAACACGAGGAAGACGAATTTGTGTAAATATCTGATACTCCACACTAGATGATTCAAACACCCTCATAAAATCTAAATCAATTTTTCCAACAGAAGATGAGAGTAAAAGTGCCACAAAAACTACAAAAATCCAAAAAATTTTCACATCTTCACCATAACATCATCAAGATTTCTAACAACACTTCCTTTAAAAATATGCTCCAAATTTGAAGGCTCAAAAAACTCTTCAGCACTCTTAAAATTTATCCCTCTCCCATCATCTATGTAAAAGATACGAAAATTTAACTTTAATGCAAGTTGCAAATCATGAGTGATAACTATCTTCTGTTTTAGATGCATCTTCTCTTTTAATATACTGAAAATGAGTTTTGTTTTTATCGG
>Ga0256834_1003030_pt1 | contig 10241 bp, 9 predicted proteins | sample 4281140metaG_FD_190536 | JGI IMG/M metagenome (GOLD analysis project Ga0256834, IMG submission 190536) | Hydrothermal vent microbial communities from East Pacific Rise, Pacific Ocean - 4281-140 | ecosystem: Environmental > Aquatic > Marine > Hydrothermal vents | place: Pacific Ocean: East Pacific... | reverse complement strand
TGCCCCGGTGCTTCAGAGCCGGTTTTGAATGTCAACCGGAAAAGAATACGAAAAAAATTTCAAAAGAGAGCAAGCCGTGAATATCGCAGACTATCCACATCATTTTCTCCCTGATTATACTGACAAAGGCAGAGAAACAGCAGGGTTTCCCATTGACAACCAGACTCAAATAAGTATGCTGCGTAACTATTTTGTGTAATTCTTAGCCGCTGGCTCCAGAATGTGCAAAGAAGTCCCCTCGCCCCCTCCCCCCCAATATAACTCCCTGTAAAATAGGAATATTATGAAAAAAATAGTCATAGAAAAGCTCTACAAAATATTTGGCGACTCTCCGGAAAAGGCCCTGGAGCTGCTGGGACAGGGTGAGGACAAGGAGAGCATACTGGAGAAAACCGGTATGACCGTTGGGGTGCAGGATGCAAACTTCAGCGTGAACAACGGAGAGATCTTTGTGGTAATGGGACTTTCCGGATCCGGTAAATCCACTTTAGTGCGCATGCTGAACCGTCTGATTGAACCGAGCAGTGGAAGGGTTCTGGTGGATGGAAAAGACATAACCGGAATGCAGCGTGATGAACTGGTGCAGTTTCGGCTCCACAATATGAGCATGGTTTTTCAATCCTTTGCCCTGATGCCGCACCTTACGGTCCTTGAAAATGCCGCATTCGGCCTGGATCTGGCAGGGACCGACAAGGTGAAACAGAATAAACGTGCCATGGAAGCCCTTGAGCAGGTTGGCCTCTCAGGCTGGGAGGATTCCTACCCGAAACAGCTCAGCGGCGGAATGCAGCAGCGGGTCGGCCTGGCACGGGGCCTGGCTGTGGATCCCGACATTCTCCTCATGGATGAGGCCTTTTCCGCACTTGACCCCCTTATCAGAACCGAGATGCAGGATGAACTGCTTAAACTGCAGAAAAGGGACCGGCGAACCATCATCTTTATCTCCCATGATCTGGATGAGGCCCTGCGTATCGGTGATAGAATTGCCATCATGGAAGGCGGCAGAGTGGTTCAGGTGGGAACTCCGGAAGAGATCCTCCAGAACCCTGCCGATGATTATGGAAAGGCCTTCTTTCGGGGAGTTGATCCCACCAGCGTTATCTCCGCCAGTGATATTGTCCGCGACACCCAGCTGACAATCATTAAATCACGGGTCGGCAGTCTGCGGGCCGCCCATGAGCTGTTGAGCAGCAGGGATCGGGATTTTGCTTACGTACTGGATTCCGAGAAACGATTCCTGGGTATGATTTCCGCTGAAAAGATCCGTAACTGTCTTGAGGCAGGTGCCTCGGATAATCCCATCGACCAATGTTTCATTGATGATATTTCAACCGCCAGGATGGATGACTCCATGCAGGACATTCTCCCTGAGGTTGCATCCAGTGCCTGGCCGGTTCCGGTACTTGATGACCAGGATATATACAAAGGCGTTGTCTCCAAGAACAGGTTTCTGCGAACTCTGCACCGGACAGAGCAGTCGGGTGCAGAAAACAGAGTAACCGAGGAACTGTAAATGTTTGAAGATAAAGTTATCCCGCTTGACAGCTGGGTTTCGCAATGTGTCGACTGGCTGGTGGAAAATTACAGGGATTTTTTCCAATCCCTCAAATGGCCGGTGGACCAGACTCTAAACGGTCTTGATGCAGGCTTAAACTGGCTCCATCCCCTGGCCATTATTGCCATTATAAGCTTTGCTGCCTACCGCTTCTCCGGAAAAGGACTGGCCTTCTTCTCAGCTGTAACCCTTGTTTTGATTGGTCTGCTTGGCCTTTGGGAAGATACCATGACCACCCTGGCCATGGTGCTCTCTTCCGTTGTATTCTGTGCCATGGTCGGTATTCCACTTGGAATATGGGCAGGCCGGAGCGACCGCTTTGAAGCGGCCCTGCGCCCCATGCTTGATGCCATGCAGACAACCCCAGCCTTTGTGTATCTGGTTCCCATTGTGATGCTCTTTTCGGTGGGCAATGTGGCAGGTGTTCTGGCCACCATCGTCTTTGCCCTGCCACCCGTTATCCGTCTCACCAGTCTGGGCATCCGTCAGGTTCATCCCGAGCTGGTCGAAGCAGCCCAGGCCTTTGGGGCCACACGCTGGCAGGTATTATGCCGGGTACAGATTCCACTGGCAATGCCCACAATCATGGCCGGCCTGAACCAGACCATTATGATGGCCCTGTCCATGGTGGTCATCGCAGCGCTCATCGGTGCCGGTGGACTCGGTTCTCCGGTTATTCTCGGTCTCAACACCCTGGACATCGGCCAGGCGGTGACAGGCGGGCTGGGTATTGTTTTAATAGCCATTATTCTCGACCGGATTACCCAGGGTATGGCCCGGAAGAAGTAACAGACATTTACTGATGGATGCGTTTACAGAAATACACAGCAGGATTTCCGCCGGACAATTCGCAAAGACTCAGATTCTCGGTATTGGCGGCAGTCCCGGAAAAGGAGGGAATTCCGACTCCACCTCTTTGCCCGTGCATGGCAGAGGATTCCATCATGCCGGGCGTCCGCCGGCAATGGACCCTGCCGTATCAAAGTTTCACTGATTCAGAAAGAAAACAGATTAGCAGCATTCAATACAATTCTACACAAGGAGGAAAGATGAACGTTTTCAAAACAGTACTGACCGCTCTGGCACTCACCATGGTGCTCACCATTGCACCTGCCATGGCAAAGGACCAGCCCGGAAAAGGTGTCACTGTAAGACCGGCAAGGGCCACATGGAACACCGGTTTCTTTCAGGAAGCCCTCGTCCGCCGCGGCCTGGAGACACTTGGCTACAACGTTAAAAAACCCAAAGACCTGGCAAACCCTATTTTTTATAAATCTCTGGTCCTTGGTGATGTCGATTACTGGTGCAACGGCTGGTTTCCCAATCACGACAGTCAGCTGCCGAAAAACTTTTCAGAAAAAGCTGCCAAGTATGGCTATGTGGTAAAAGCAGGTGGCCTCCAGGGCTACCTCGTCTCCAAAAGAGACGCAGAAAAATACAACATTCAGTCACTCGATGATTTCAAACGGGATGAGGTGAAAAAGGCCTTTGATAAAAATAATGACGGAAAGGCAGACCTCACCGCCTGTCCTCCGGGATGGGGATGTGAAAATGTTATCGCCCATCATATGAAGGTCTATGATCTTGATGCATACATCAATCCGGTGAAGGCATCCTATGAGGCCGGCATGGCCTCAGCTCTTGCCGAATACAAAAATGGTGAGCCCATCTTCTTCTACACCTGGGCACCAAACTGGACAATCTTCAAACTGAAACCCGGAAAGGATGTGGTGTGGATCAATGTACCCAGGATTATTCCCAAAGAGTCACAGAAATCTGCCGTTGACCGGATGACTGTCTCCGGAATCGAAGGTGCGGTAAGCGATCCTGTCAAATTAGGATTTGTGGTCTCTGATATCCGGATCGTTGCCAATAAGAAATTCACCAGCGAAAATCCCGCAGCACAGAAATTCTTCGAGGTTTTCACCCTTCCCCTTGGGGATATTAATGAGCAGAACACCCGAATGAATGCGGGTGAAAAATCAGCAAAAGATATTCAGCGCCATGTGGATGAATGGATAGCAAAAAACAGTGACAAGTGGAACAGCTGGCTCACAGCAGCCCGGGCAGCTGCAAAGTAGAGCGCCACTCTCCCCTGCACAGCTCCAGCCTGACTCAGCTTTCGGGTCAGGCTGGCTTTCTCCTTCCCAGATGCATCAGCAGAAGGAACAATCAGCCCTGGATATACACGATTTTCCAGCCGTATATGGCGGTAATGGCCACGGTGTAGACCATGAGAACATAATACCAGCGACCGGCAAACTTGGGGGTCCTGATCGAAGCCACATTGAAAGCGGTCAGCAGCATGAGCAGGATATAGAGAAAAACTGCAAAAACAGTCTGACTGAACACCCCATCAAGCAGAAACACCAGGACCAGGATGATCACGTTATTGTCCAGCGCCAGTCCCATGTAGGTCGACTTTTCAACCAGACCGAAGACATTGAAATAGCTGAGCCGGAGTACCCCTGTGGCAACAATAACAAAGGCTCCGGGGAGAAACCAGGGACTGAAATGGCCGTAGCTTAACAGAATAACTGCCGGACAGATACTGAAGCTGACAATATCGATCAGGGAATCAAGCTGTCCCCCGAACTCCCGCTGTTTATCGGTTCTGCCCTTCAGGCGCCGGGCAATGATACCATCACTCCAGTCAAAGAATACCGCCCAGATCAGACCGATCATTGCGGCTGGAAAGAGACCGAGTATTGCATAATAAAGAGCGCAGACCGTGCAGAGCAGTCCTGCCAGGGAACAGATATTCGGCAGGTCTTTTGCAAAAGAGAGTATGGAGACCGGCACATCCGCCTGCCTGGAACCGACCATTATTCTCCTCCTCCGGCAAGGATTTCAGTCAACACTTCCACCAGTCTTCTGTTTTCAGCTCTGGTGCGGCTGGCTATGCGAAGATAACGGTCAGACTCCGGCATCGTCTTGCCCTGGCAGTGCTTTATGTACATATTGTGTCGCAGAAACAGTGCTTCGGTTATCTCCGGCCCTGAGGGAGCATCTTCAGGGAGTCTGCAGAAAATATAATTGGCATCCGGTGGATAGACGTGCATTCCAGGAATAGTCTGCAGCTGTTCATAAAAATCATCCCGATCCGCCCTGACCTTTTCACAGCTCTCTCTGAACGCTTTCCGATACTGCGGAGCAAGACGCAGGAATTCTTCCGCAAAACCATTAATATTCCAGATATGGAGACCCTTTCGAACCTTTGCCGCAAAGTCGGCATGGGCAGTGAGCATATAGCCGATTCGTATGCCGCAGATCCCATAGGCCTTGCTCATGCTCTTGAAAATGCAGAGGTTCGGGTGTCTGTCAAGTTCTGATTCCAGGGACTCCCGGTCGCTGTTTCCTGCAAAATCAATAAAGGATTCATCAACGATGAGCATGCAGTTATGGTCCGCTAATTTTTTCAGTAAACGGATAAGTTCCACCTTCGGCACAAGCAGCGAAGTGGGATTATTGGGAGAGACCACCACTGCCAGGCCTGCCTGACAGCGAATGGCTTCAGCTGCAAATTTATCGACATCCAGCTGGAATGAGGGGGCCTCAAGGGCAAATTCAACAACACTGCCCGCGGGTGCAGCATTGGCATATTCATTAAATGACGGAACAGGCACGATCAGTTTACGGCCCATTCCTGCGATAATCTTGATAAGCTCCGCAGCCCCGTTCCCCACAAGCACACGCTCCGGCGGCTGATCAATCAACTCACCCACCAGAACTGCCAGATCTTTCTGGGCAATAGGATAATTTAACACCAGCTGGTGAATATTGCTGCTGAGGTGGGTGAAGAAATCCTCCGGCGGGAAATACAGATTATAGAGATAATTATGATCGGTAAAATCATGACGCCAGTAACCGCCATGCTGATTGGAAACAAAATTGTATCGTTCTTGTGCAGTGGAATATTGAGTGGTCATTTTTTACTATACTGAATGAATTTGAGAACGACGAACCAGTCCGGCATCATTAGCGGGACAGATCATCATCAGGGCAATGACCGATTCCGTTCTTTGTTTACGCAAGGGCCGGCCGCCACCTGGTAAACAGAGGCATGTTCTCGGCTTTTGGCTCAGCTGGTCCGCAATCAGAGAAGAGGGCAGACGGCTGATGATAATGGCTGCATATCTGATCTGCTGCGCGCAGATCAGCGACGGTATCAATCTCGTACCAGTGATCGGCATCAAAAAACACCGGCGCAAAAGAGAGACAGTCATCTGTCACCATATCCGCAAAGACAGTCTCATAATAGCCATTCACCATATCTTTTGATATATGCTGATCCAGTCTTTTGCGAACCTGTTTCCAGGTCCGGGTGGAAAGGCTGTATATGTTAACGGTCTTGAAATGCTTACCATCAGGTTTCTGGACATTCTTCTGAAATGCCTTAACCATCTGACGGCTGTTGATGGTTACCGTTGTACCATTCATCCAGGGCTGCAGTTTTGAGACTGCTATTCGATCAGGCTGGAGCATACCCTTCAGCATTTTCGGATCAAAAACAAGGTCACTTTCAATCAGCAGAAAGGGTTCATTTATTTCCTTTCTTGCCAGCCAGAGAGAATAAATATTATTGGTCGTTTTATACACGGGACTCGTAATATAGGTGATTTCCATACCCCCGGCCCGGGTTCCAAGAAAATCACGTATAGAACGGGCCTGGTGGCCGATAACAATGACCAGCCTCTTGAACTTGTATGAACGGAGGGCATCAACCAGTCGTTCAAGAATGGATATTTCATTGACGGGAACAAGGCACTTTGGGGTATCGTCAGTCAGGGGAGCCAGGCGGCTGCCCATACCTGCTGCCAGCAACAGCGCCGTGCGTACCTGTTTCTTTTCACAATCTGAACAGCCTGGTAGATCTATCATTTTTCCACTTCCTCAGTAGTTATCAAACAGCGGCAGAAAGACTACACAGGTGACAACCACAGGTGCAGGTGAACGGGGAGTCGTTATTATCCTGCCAGTTGTCTCGAATAAACAAGCTGAGGGGGAATAAACAGTGAATGGGGGATCTCGACGAGATAAAAAGAATACCGCAGAGGATTAAACACTATACAGGAAGAGCACGGATAAGTCAAGAAGAAGCCTGTTTACAACGCACTTACCGACAGTTACCCGCAAGGCAGCTTCCATGGTCTTCACAACTAACCCGCAGGCACATCTCCCGTACTCACCGCCGCCTCCCTGGTGCAGAATAGAGCCATGGACAGACAAGTGCGTTTTTCACCGGGTCCTGCTGTGGCGAATTTCCATCATATTTTACACAGCCCGCAACACCTGCAACGCGTCAGGCACTCTATTCTGGAAACCATCCGCAGGATAGGGTATATCATGCATCATGACGATGAAAGAAAAATTCAAAACCGTTATAACTGCCGGTCTGGACCTCTTCTTTCCACCATTCTGTGCTTCCTGCAGAAAAGCAGCAGAGGACAGCAACAGGCCCCTCTGCGGAAAATGTTTTTCACAATTGAAATTCATGAAAACTCCTTACTGCACCTGTTGTGGAAGATCCTTTTCCAGTGGACATGAAAACCATCTTTGCGGAGACTGTCTGAAATCATCATGGAACTTTGACAGGGCCCGCTCGATTGTGGTCTACGAGGACATCATCGCCGGATTGATTCACGAATTGAAATATTCCGGAAGCATGTGCGGTCTGAAGGCATTTCAAGATCTGAGCAGACACAGCCCCGTCAGAGACGACTTATCCACAGCAGACCTTATTCTGCCAGTCCCGCTGCATATCAAACGACTGCGGCAGCGGGGCTTTAATCAGGCCCTGCTGCTGGCAAAAAGTCTCTTTCCCGATGCAGGGGCAAAGATACACTACGATATTTTATTTCGGCAAACGAATACTCCCACACAGACTGGTCTAAGCGGCAGAGAGCGCCGGAAAAATTTAAAAAATGCCTTTATCGTCAAGAAAGCTTCTGAGATATCCGGCAGAAACATCCTCATCATTGATGACGTCTTCACCACCGGATCCACTGTCAACGAATGTGCCGGGGTGTTGAAAAAAAAAGGCTGCAAAAGAGTTGAGATATTGACCATCTGCCGGGCTGAAAAAATCCTCCCATAGCACCTGGAAAGGAAACCGGAAGCCCTTGTATGCCGTGACGGGAAAAGCTTTTCTCACTGCTGACACCAGGGTGTTATCACTCCATTCTTTCTTTCCATCAGCACACTCCACCCTTTCAAATACACCTCCCGCAAAAAGAGATACCACTTTTTTTCAATCACTCCGGTAGCAAAAAGATGCTATTTTCAATAATTCATGCTAGTATGAAAAATACGACCTTTCAGGTAAAGAAAGATCGCTTATTGTACAAATTTTAACATATTAGACTGTGACACAAGGCAACTCTTCCTCAAAAAAACTCTTGGGCGTCCTCATTGGCGGCTCCGGTCTCATCGGAGGTACCCTGGCCCATTATTTCAAGACCAAGACCCCCCACACCATAGAGTTGCGTGCACCGAGCAGCAAAAAACTGTCCATCAGAAATGCTGCCGACATCAAAGACTACCTCAAACGTCTCCAGCCGGACTTTGTCATCAATACCGCAATTGCCAACATCGGATCCGACTCACAGCTGGCCTTTGAAGTCAACTATATCGGTACCCTGAACATGGCCAGGGCAGCGGCTGCCCTGAAAATTCCATACATCCATATCAGTTCCGCCGCAACCCTTCCCAACGGGGAGAACCTCACCGAGGATGACTGCCTTGAGATTCAGCCGCAACTGAATAACTACGCAAAATCAAAACTCATGGCGGAAGAGACCCTGAAGTACATGCACAAGACCGTAGGACTTGACTACACCTGTATCCGTCTTGCCGTTGTCTACGGTGAACATGACCATAAGATCCAGGGATTCCACCGTCTCTTTTTTTCCATTGCCGATGAATCCATGCCGGTTCTCTTCACCAAGAGGAACGTCATGCACTCCTACTCAAATGCCAACAAATTTCCCTATTTTGTTCACCATGTTCTTGAGAACCGGCCCGAGTTCAACGGAGAGACCTACCACTTTGTCGACAAAGACCCGGTGGAGCTGGCCGAACTCATTCTCACAATCCGCTCCTATCTTGAACTGAAAACTCCACGGGAAATATATGTCCCGTACTCCGTGGCAATTTTTGGTAAGAAAATACTGGAAGTACTCTTAAAAGGGCTTTCACGAATAGGTATCCACGGTGGTCTTCCTGCCGAGCTCATGTTTCTGGAGAGCTTCTACAAAACCCAGACCCTTTCTGCGGAAAAGCTGTTGAACTCAAGTTTTGTGGACCCGAAACCGGATGAAACCATCTACACCAAACTCCCGGCCCTGGTGATCTACTACCTGAAACGCTGGACCCATGAAAACCTTATATCAACCTTTAACGAGTCGATTCTGCATCCCCAGGCGATGTCAGTTGACTTTGAACAGTCACCCCTTGAATTACTCAACACAGTGCATGAAGACTCCACATCACCCTTCATTGAACTTGTTGACAATTAATTACAACCGTTCTTTTTTCCCCTTTCCAGTCATGGACTCTTTGCAAAAACGATGAAACATGGCATATTGGGTAATTTATCAATTTTCGTGTTCAGCAAAACCTGAGAAAGCAATGAAATGCGGGCAGAACCTGCCATAAGAGAAATCATTTCCTTTAGAGAAACAGGATACCATATGAATCACTGCAGAAAAGCAAACCCTCTTTCCAGAATACTCAGACAGTCTCCTTTCTATTCCAGCCTTCTGCTGGTTCTTACTCTCTCTGTCTATCTTATATTCCCGGGATCTGCTGTGGCGGCTGTTGAGCAGAACACAAGCTACCTCCCGTTAAAGATCAATGCTCCCTCAAATCAGGAACTCATTGCAAAACAGGCTGACAGCGCTCTGGCCAGTGCCCTGGCCGCCACCTCATTCTCAATGATACCACGGACAGAGGCGGAAAAACTTGTTGATTACTCCGGAACATGGCCCCCTGAACCCGATGCACTCAGAAAGGTAGCGGCAAAAACCGGACTCGACTATGTGGCGGTGGGAAGTCTCACCATCCTTGGTGAACAGATCAGTATTGATTACAAAGTATTTGACCTGCTCGCCCCCTCATCCCCCAAATATTATTACCGCCAGGGCGACTCTCTGGAAAACCTGGCAGGTACCCTGGCGGAGGTGCTTCGTGACGTAGTCTCCTACACGGAACGCGACTACATCATTGCCTCCATCTCACCCGCCGGGAATGTACGGATCGACTCCGGAGCCATCTCCAGAAAGGTCAAGACCAAGCCCGGTGATTTCTACAACCCTGCCGCCCTTCGGGAAGACCTGAAGGCCATCTACAAAATGGGCTACTTTGAAAATGTCTACATCAAGGTTGCCGAGAGTGAGGCAGGAAAGGTTGTCACCTTTGAAGTGGTGGAGAAACCAATCATCCGCAGTATTGAATATTCAGGCCTTGACGCCTTTTCCAAGGAAGAGGTTGCAGAAGCTGCAAACATCGGCCTCAACACCATCTTGAACAACAGCAAGATAAACAACAGCGTTGCTGCAATAAAGGCACTGTACAAGGCCAAGGGCTATTACAACACCCAGGTCACAGCCCAGATCAGTTACCCAAATGACGAAAGCGCTGAACTTCGCTTTGTCATCGATGAAGGCGACAAGATCTACATCAAAGA
>Ga0256834_1003029_pt1 | contig 10242 bp, 8 predicted proteins | sample 4281140metaG_FD_190536 | JGI IMG/M metagenome (GOLD analysis project Ga0256834, IMG submission 190536) | Hydrothermal vent microbial communities from East Pacific Rise, Pacific Ocean - 4281-140 | ecosystem: Environmental > Aquatic > Marine > Hydrothermal vents | place: Pacific Ocean: East Pacific... | reverse complement strand
CCCCTTCCATGAATATACGCACCTTGCTCGACACAAAAATATCCGAAGCTTTAGCAAATGCGGGGGCAGTTAATGCACCTGCGGTGGTAAAAGCATCTGCCCGACCTGAATTTGGCGATTATCAGGCCAATGGTATTATGGGTGCGGCTAAAAAACTGAAGATGAACCCGCGCGAGTTAGCGACTAAGGTGTTAGAGCATCTTGATTTATCAGACATGGCTGACAAAATTGAAATTGCAGGGCCTGGTTTTTTAAACATCCATTTAAATAATGAATGGTTGGCAGATAAAGCTGAGATTGCATTAGCCTCCGAACTGCTAGGCATGGAAAAAACAGCCAACCCGCAAAACGTAGTGATTGATTATTCAGCACCAAACTTAGCTAAAGAAATGCACGTAGGCCATTTGCGCTCTACCATTATTGGCGATGCAATGGCGCGTGTTTTGGCTTACACCGGTCATAATGTTATCCGTCAAAATCATGTAGGCGATTGGGGTACGCAATTTGGTATGTTGCTAACCTTTATGGGCGAGCTGAAAAGTAAAGATGAAGAGCTTTCGATGCAGCTTTCTGATCTTGAAAAGTTTTACCAAGCGGCAAAAATACGTTTTGATGAAGACGAAGAATTCGCACAAACTGCGCGTGAAAATGTCGTAAAACTTCAAGCAGGTGATAAAAACTTTTTAAAGCTTTGGAAGCAATTTATTGATACCTCACTCACTCACTGTGATGAAATTTACAAAACACTCAACGTGCTTCTAACGCGCGATGATGTTATGCCCGAAAGTGCTTACAACGATGATTTACCCAATGTGATCATCGACCTTGATAAGCAAGGCTTACTAACAAAAGACCAAGGCGCGCAATGCGTGTTTATGGATGAGTTTAAGGGCAAGAATGACTCAATCATCCCAATGATTGTGCAAAAATCAGATGGCGGATATTTATACGCCACAACTGACCTTGCCGCTTTGCGTTATCGTCACAATAAACTCAAAATGAATCGTGGTTTATATCTTGTAGATGCACGCCAAAGCTTGCACCTAAAACAAGTATTCACTGCGGGCAAAAAAGCAGGCTTCGTACCAGAAAACACCCAACTAGAACACATGGCATTTGGCACCATGATGGGCAAAGACGGCACGCCGTTTAAAACTCGCGATGGTGGCACGGTAAAATTGATTGATTTATTGGATGAAGCGCAACAGCGTGCATTTGACTTAGTCACCCAAAAGAACCCTGATTTAGATGAGGCCAGCCGTAAAAGTATTGCTAAAACGGTGGGGATCGGTGCGGTTAAATATGCTGACCTAAGCAAAAATAGAACATCAGATTACATTTTCAACTGGGATACCATGCTCAGTTTTGAAGGCAATACAGCTCCCTATTTGCAATATGCTTACGCACGAATCCAAAGTATTTTCCGTAAAGCAGGGGATATTAATAATAATGCCAATATAGTTTTAGTCGAGCCAGCAGAACGCCAGCTTGCCAGCAAGCTTCTCCAATTATCAGAAGCTATAGAGATCGTCGCCAAAGAAGGCACGCCAAATTTATTATGTAATTATCTGTTTGAATTAGCGGGTAACTTTATGACATTTTATGAAGCCTGCCCCATTATGAAAGCAGACGAAGAGGTTAAGCAAAGTCGTTTAAAATTAGCGCAGTTAACAGCGAACACATTAAAAACTGGTTTGGATTTATTGGGTATTGATGTGATGGAGCGGATGTAGTTTTAGCACTCTCTCCCTGCTAGGGAGAGAGGATATTTACTACCTACCGTCGCCCACGAAATGGAACCATCCGCATTGGTGCCGCCATATCATTAATATCACGCGTCATTAAGTTGATGTTTCCAGACATAATCCCAACACTTTTTGTTAGTGAGCCTACGTTCTGATTCATGCCAGTGACATTCACATCCATGTGATGGAGCGTCTTATCCATCTGTGCCAATATCTTACGAATCGTCAGAATGTTTCCACCCATACCCGCTACACTGGTATTCAATTCTGAAATATCAGGTTGCATGAGCGCTACCGACTGAGTAAGCGCCGTCATATCACCTCGCACAGAAGTAAAATCATGACTAATCGAGCCTACCTCTTTAGCAACAAGACGAAAATCTCCACGCATTGCTTTTATATCTTCTGACATATCCGCCATGTGCCCTGTGATATTACTCATGCTACTGGTTAACGTCCAAATCAAAAAGAACATTGCTAAGCCGAGAACAAATAAACCTAATACTGAAAACCGAATGATTTGGGTAGTTCGTTTTGCAATACGAAGTGCAAAATCCTCACGCTTTTGCATCGCCGCATTAAAATCATCCATGCCCTGACGGAACTCTTCCATCATTAAGTTATTTATGTCGTTCTTGCTGGATGCCATACGGTTTTGCTAGTTTGAAATTGGGGGACGAGAAGTATAACTGTTTCGAGCTAGCCTGTGGAAGTTTAAAATTCTAATATCTCCCCTAGCTTTATTCAGAACTCAGAAACTATCTAGGAAATTATTATTCCCTATAAAGAACAAAGGTAATAGAAGAAAATAGCATAGTAAAAATATGATTCTAAGCGTACTTAGAATAAACACTGTTACTTTGAAAGATCTTTAGCTTCAAATAGACCATCTTCAGCCATTTATTAAGACCCTACACACTTTTTCGATGGTTTGTACAAATTAAGAACTGTTTTTACACACAAATCATCGAAAAAGAGGGGGGGTGATCTATTAAAAACTAAAAAATCTAATTTTAAGTAACTTATTTACCTCAAACACCAGCCTTACTTCATTTTGATTACACCAACTGCTAGCAATACAGTAGCTGAAACGATTGATATAGCACCTACTAGCACTAGATAAAAAGGTAGACCAAAATATAGCTCTGCAAAAATACCAATAGGCATTAGCAAACCAGCAAGAGCTAACCGAGAAACCCATTTTGTATAGACAGCGGGGATTGCTAACTTTAATAATAAATAACCATAAATAATGTTTAGTACACTAAATAAATTTCCATGCACATGTGCCAAACGTGCTTTAAAATGTTGCCCCGTATGACTTGCCGCTATCCAGGCTTCTTTATTAGGTGAAAAGTCCCTTAAATAGATTAGTACAAATCCATATACCATAAAACCTGCCATTACTGACAAACCCACTGCAATATTCCACTTTCCTACAGAGTTATTCATCGTTACATCTCCTTAATATGATTGATTAGTAATTTAACCTTACTGAAAAAACCTGAAATCAACCTTAAAATTTCTATTATTAATACTAAATATTTTAGTAATTTTTAAGCTTTAATTCATCTTAGGTATTTATGCTTCAAACTAGTTCTATTACTTTTGGAGTTATGATGTCATTTATAAAAAAAATCGTTTTTTCCTTTTCAGTCATTTTCTTTAGTGCAATTTCATGGGGAAATACTCCTGAACAAGGCTATTCACTCTCTGTGAAAGTTAGCCATTTGCGTAATTCAAAAGGTATTGTTCAATTCTCTTTGTACAATAAAGATGGAACAATCCCCGATGAGAATTACCAAAAGTTCTACAAACAACTACAAGGAAAAATAAAAGCAGGAGTTTCTGTTGTAACCTTTTCTCACCTACCCGAAGGCCGTTATGCCGTTAACATTTTGCATGATGAAAACCAAAATAAGAAAATAGACAAAGGATTCCTCTTACCTATTGAAGGCGTTGGGTTTAGTAATTACAAGTCAATTGGTTTACGTAATCGTCCAAATTTTTCAAAAGCTAGCTTTACTCTTAATGCTGATATTACTAAACAAATAAACATTATCTATTTTTAACCAACTTAATAAGGAGTTGATATTATGACTAATTTAAATTCAAAAAAATGCATGGGTCTTAAGGTTCTTGCAATTATTGCTATTTTATTTGGTTTACTCACACTAAAGTCGGGTGGAGCCGTTTTGTTCTTTGATGGAGCTGATCGTGCAGCTGCAGGCAATTATGTTCCCTTTGTCTTATGGTCTAACTTTATTCTTGGCTTTTTCTACATTATTGCTGGCGTTGGAATTTGGCTTCATAAGCGTTGGGCGACATGGCTAGCCATTATTATCTCAATAGCAACACTACTTGTCTTTGCTGCATTTGGTTTTCATATAGCTGGCGGAGGTCTGTTTGAAGACAGGACATTTAAGGCAATGATTTTACGTTCTACTGTTTGGATTACACTCTCTATTGCCACCTATTTCAGACTTATTAAGCAGAACTATGGTAGCTAACTTATAGAATAGCTTCTATTTTATAAATAACTCCCACAAAAAAGGAGCTAATAATTAGCTCCTTTTTGATTTCTATTAAATCTAATCATTCACTGACGGTCAGATTGATTTTAGTTTGCGTCAATACAAGACAGAAAGTGTAAGTTTATCTCTTCACAAAAAACAGCGACAGGTCATTTTCCAACACAGGGCTGTCGTAAACTAGAGATGATATGACTAGTTAATCCGCTTGGTTTCTTAAAAATGCAGGTATATCTAAGTAACTACTATCTGTAGAAGCCGGAGGAGCAGAATCATAGCTTGGTGATGTAAATCCACCACCTGCTACCATACGTGGTTGCTCTAGCTCTACTGGTTGCAATGTGCTTTTTGCTTGCTCTTGTGTCGGTACTGCTTTTAACTCCGAACCTTGTGCATCTAAACCTGTTGCTACTAGTGTTACACGAATCTCATCACTCATATCTGGGTCGATTACTGTTCCTACTACTACCGTTGCATCATCATGTGCAAATTCACGTACTGCTGCACCCACTTCTTCAAACTCGTGGATACCCATATCCAGACCTGCTGTGATATTTACAAGGATACCTTTTGCGCCTTGTAGATTAATATCATCAAGTAGTGGACTTGAGATTGCTGCTTTTGCCGCTTTTGTAGCTCGCTCATCGCCGCTTGCTACGCCTGTACCCATCATTGACATACCCATTTCGCTCATCACGGTTTTCACGTCTGCGAAATCCACGTTGATCAAACCTGGGCGAGTAATTAGCTCTGCAATACCTTGCACTGCGCCTAGTAAAACGTCATTTGCTGCTTTAAATGCATCTAACAAACTTGTCTTTTTACCTAATGCAGTTAACAGCTTTGCATTTGGAATAGTGATGATTGAGTCAACGTGTTTGCTTAGCTCTGCAATTCCATCCTCTGCCGCTTTCATACGTTTTGGACCTTCAAATGGGAATGGCTTTGTTACTACTGCCACGGTTAAAACACCCATTTCTTTTGCCATTTCTGCAACTACTGGAGCAGCGCCTGTGCCTGTTCCGCCACCCATACCTGCGGTGATGAATAGCATATCTGTTCCACCAATTAATTCTTTGATGCGTTCACGGTCTTCTAATGCTGCTTCACGCCCTACTTCAGGGTTTGCACCAGCACCTAGACCTTTGGTTAATGCATTTCCTAATTGGATTACATTTTTAACCCCTGATCCATCAAGTGCTTGCTGATCTGTATTGGCACAAATAAATTCAACGCCTTCTACATTTGCTTCTAGCATATTTTGTACAGCGTTTCCGCCACCACCGCCAACACCAATTACTTTGATGCTCGCATTACTTGCTTCATTCTCCATTAACTCAAACATAAGCCCTAACTCCTTCTATATAACTTCCGATGTGATTAATTAGCCAATTAATTGACTGTTCCTTTTAACTTCAAATGCTTCCTTCAAAAACATTTGTTTTTCTTTGTTTTACAAACTTCTATTTCAATGACTTTCTAAAAAATTTCTAGCTTTGGGTATAACTATTGATTTAGACATCCCTTACAAATTATGGCCAAACCAACTTTTCATTTTGTCCCACAAATTTTCTTGTGTTACGTGCGAGAAACTTCCCCCTCCCGCAAATTCATTTTGTGATGCAGCGTATAACAACAAACCAACACCCGTTGAATGCATTGGGTCTTGTACTTCACCTTTCAGTCCACCTATATTCACAGGTGAACCGATACGCACTGGCATGTGAAAAATTTCTTCTGCCAACTCAACCGCACCTTTAATTTTTGATGAGCCACCAGTAAGTACGATGCCAGCTCCAATGCGATCTTCAAATCCACTGCGGCGAATCTCATCACGAATAATCATAAACAACTCTTCGTAGCGTGGTTCAATGACTGATGCCAAGGTTTGGGTTGATAAACCACGAGATTCACGCTCTCCTATTCCTGGCACTTCGATAATTTCGTCTTCTGTTACTAGCTGGCGTAATGCACTACCGTGATCAATCTTTAACTTCTCTGCAAACTGCATAGTTGTACGGACAGCTACCGCAATATCGTTTGTAACTTGATCACCCGCTACAGGGATATTCGCCGTATGCTGAATTGCACCGTTTAAAAAGATTGCAACGTCGCTGGTGCCGCCACCAATATCAATCATACAAACGCCGAGTTCTTTTTCATCTTCTTCTAGCACTGCGTAGCTTGATGCCACTTGCTCAAGAATTACGTCATCAACATCTAGCCCACAACGATCTACACATTTAATAATATTTTGCGCGGCACTTTGAGCACCTGTAATCAAATGAACACGAGCTTCTAAACGCACACCCGACATACCGACTGGCTCACGGATTCCTTCTTGCTGATCGATTACATAATCTTGTGGTAATACGTGCAAGATGCGTTGATCAGCAGGGATAGCCACGGCTCTTGCCGCATCCATCACACGTTCAACATCACTATCAGTCACTTCTTTGTCTTTGATTGCCACAATACCGTGAGAATTTAGACTTTGAATATGACTGCCAGCAATTCCTGCGTAAGCAGAATTGATATTGACACCTGCCATCAGTTCCGCTTCTTCAACTGCTCGTTGAATTGCTTCTATTGTTGAATCAATATTTACCACCACGCCTTTTTTCATACCGCGTGATGGGTGCTTGCCAATACCGACAATTTCTACGCCACCTTCCTCGTTGATCTCCCCTATTAGGGCAACGATTTTTGATGTTCCTATGTCTAGGGCAACAACCATATTACCTTCGCTACTCAATGACATTGATATTTCCTTTAACGGTTTACCCATGACTAATACCCCTACCCTTTAGTGACGTTGCGGTTGTGTTTGCCACTACCATTGCGCCCATTTTTCCATTTAACTGCAAAACCATTGGTGTAACGTAAATCAACTGTTTTTACGTCATTAATCACTTGCTTCAAGCTGTGATCGTAACCAACCATAAATCTTCTTAAACGCTTTTCCTGATGTTCGCGCCCTATTTTAACGGTCATGCCATTTTGTAACTTTATCTGCCATGAGCCACGTCTATCTTCTTTAAACTCAACCATTTTAAGTGGAAAGTCTTTCATCCATTTTCTAATTTTTAAAAAGCCTGTTGCCATATTTCTACCCTTATCACTTGGGCTATATAACAAGGGTAAATTACCTTTTTCTTTTGGCAGGCTAGCTTTAATAATTTCGCCATTTTCGGCAAGCATTTCTTTGTCACCCCAAAATGCAACGGGACGCTGTTCAAAAATCTTCACAATCAACTTATCAGGCCAAATTTTCGTCATCGATGCCGAGTGCACCCATGGGTTACTCTCTATTGCTGTTTCCAAAGCTTTCTGGTCTAGCAAATACAAATTTGTTTTAGTGAACGGCTCAATAACAGGTTGAAGCTGACCCTTATCTAAAATATTCAAATCACCTTTTACTTCAACTGAAGTAATGGTGAGATTTTGTGGGTCTTGAATCCACTGGTACGCTCCAATTACTAAAGCTAGGGGCGCTATAACTAAAGCCGTTAAAGCTATCGACCTCCAGGGTAATGAAAAGCGCTGACGAAGCGATAGACGCGACGAATTACGTCTCGTAGCCTGTGGTCGTTTCGTGTTTTTTCTTGGATTAGAAGTTCTCATGCTGTTTTCAAAATCTCCAATGTTAAATCAGAAAAACTCAAACCATATTGCTTTGCAGCCATCGGCACTAACGATGTATCTGTCATCCCTGGTACGGTATTTACTTCGATCAACCAGAATGTACCTGCATTATCTTGCATCACATCAACACGTCCCCAGCCTTTGCCACCCAATCCTTTAAAGGCTGTTTTTGACAATGTTTTTAAGGTTGCTTCATCGCTATCACTCAATCCACTTGGGCAGTGATATTGTGTTTTATGTGAAATATACTTTGCATCGTAGTCATAAAAGTCTGCTTCTTGATCCGCTTCCAAGCGTATTGATGGCAAAACCTCATCACCTAAAATTGCAACCGTAAACTCTTTACCTGTTACCCATTGTTCTGCAAAAACCACATCATCATATTTAGCTGCTTCTTCAAATGCAGGTTGAAGTTGGCTGGCTTCTGTCACTTTGCTCATGCCAATGCTTGAGCCTTCTTGCGCCGGTTTTACCATAACTGGTAAACCTAGTTTTTCGACCACTTCTTCAAAATCTGTATTTGCATGTAATATTTCATACGCGGGTGTTGGTAAGCCTGAGCCTATCCACAAACGCTTGGTCATCATCTTGTCCATACTGATTGCTGATGCCATCACACCACAACCTGTGTAGGGAATTTCCATTAGCTCTAGCGCGCCTTGAAGCACCCCATCTTCACCGCCACGACCATGCAAAATATTGAATACACGGTCGTAATTTCCATTTTTCAAGACTTCTAAAATATCTTTTTCTACATCAACGCCATATGCATCAATCCCTTTTTCAAGTAAACCTTCTAGGACTGCTTTTCCGCTATTGAGCGATACTTCGCGCTCTGCGGCCCAGCCTCCCATTAACACGGCAACTTTTCCAAATTGTTGTGCGTTAGCTGTCATTACAATAGCGACCCTTGTGATAACTGCGCTGGTAAACCTGCGGCAATTGCGCCAACGCTTCCTGCGCCTAAAGTTAGTAATACATCGCCGTCTTGAAGTTGATTTTGTAATACTTCTACAATATCAGCTTGATCTGCAATAAATATCGGATCAACATTTCCACGATTACGAATAGCGCGAGCTAGTGAACGACCATCAGCGCCTGCTATCGGCTCTTCGCTTGCGGCGTAAACATCCATTAATACTAAAACATCAGGTTCTGATAGCACCCGTGCAAAGTCTTCAAATAAATCTCTGGTTCGTGTAAACCTGTGTGGCTGGAACAATACGACCATGCGACGATCAGGCCATGCACTACGCACTGCTTTCATGGTTGCTTCCATTTCAGTTGGGTGATGACCGTAATCATCTACCAATGTCACCGTGCCGTTTTGTGTTTTGATGTCTCCATAAAACTGGAATCGACGGCCTACGCCTTGGAATTTATCTAAACCATTTACAATATCTTCATCCGATACACTTAACTCTGTCGCAATTGCAATTGCGGCCAACGCATTCTGGATATTGTGTTCACCCGGCATATTCAACGTAATATCAAGCGGTGCTTTATCATTGCGTTCTACCGTGAAAAAGCTTTGTGTACCCGCGTAACGAACATTGCGTGCGCGTACATCTGCATCAAAATGGATGCCATAGGTTGTAATGCTTCGTGTCACGTCTGGCAAAATATCGCAGACATGATCATCATCAACGCACAGTACCGCTAGACCGTAAAATGGAAGGTGATGCAAAAACTCTACGAACGTCGCTTTAAGCTTTTCAAAATCATTATCGTAAGTTGATAAATGGTCAGCATCAATATTAGTCACTACCGAAATCATCGGCTGTAATAATAGGAATGACGCATCACTCTCGTCTGCTTCTGCAACCAAGTAATCGCCCGAACCTAAACGCGAATTACTTGCCGTACTGTTTAATTTTCCACCAATAACAAAAGTTGGATCAAGCCCACCTTCTGCCAATAAGCTTGTCACCAAGCTCGTCGTTGTTGTTTTACCGTGTGTGCCCGCAATCGCTATACCGTTACTAAAACGCATAATTTCTGCAAGCATTTCAGCACGTGGTACAACAGGGATATTCTGCTCTCTTGCGGCAATGACTTCAGGGTTATCATTGTTAACCGCCGTTGATGTCACTACTACATTTGCACCTTCAATATTTGAAGCTGCATGTCCTTTAAAAACTTTTGCGCCTAATGACGCTAATCGTTCAGTCATTGGGTTCGTTGCAATATCAGAGCCTGTCACCTCATAACCAATATTGGCAAGTACTTCAGCGATTCCACCCATACCTGCACCACCGATGCCGACAAAATGGATTTGTTTAATGCGACGACGCGCTAGATCATTAGGCTGCTTCATAATT
>Ga0256834_1003028_pt1 | contig 10242 bp, 1 predicted proteins | sample 4281140metaG_FD_190536 | JGI IMG/M metagenome (GOLD analysis project Ga0256834, IMG submission 190536) | Hydrothermal vent microbial communities from East Pacific Rise, Pacific Ocean - 4281-140 | ecosystem: Environmental > Aquatic > Marine > Hydrothermal vents | place: Pacific Ocean: East Pacific... | reverse complement strand
AAAGATCCCATAGAGACACTATCATTCAAGCAAAAGCAAGACAAAGTAGACTCAGATGAGAGCTTGATGGACTCAGATCTAAAGGAGGATTATTCTCAAATCCTGCTATAAAAAAACAACTTCAGGCACTTTGAGTTCTCAAAGGAAATAGAGCTGTTTTTGAAAGCACACAAGATAAAGAGAATATAGAACAGTATCTCGATTACTTAAACTATATACACCAAGTAAAAAGAGATAAAAGAGGAGCTATTAAAAATCCTGCTGAAATGGCAAAAAAATATAGAGAACTTATCAATGAAGGAACAGATTGGATTCTTGATAAAAAGTATATCCAATTTAAGTATGCTGAGGCTATTCAGAACGACATCATCAGAAGAGGTTATGTTCTCCAAAAAAATGCTACCGGGCAGTATACTATTGTATGCCCAAAAATAGAGAATGGAAAGCTTATTCGTAAAGATCTTAGGGAAGATTTTCCTAATCATCCATATCTAGATATTGTAAACTCTAGAAATACTCGAAACCTCTTAGATGTTGCTATGGTAACCTCTATGATATCAAAAAATACTTTCTTGGAAGGAAAAGGTATTATTGGACAAGAAACACTTATTTCTTCGATACTTGCAAATAATCATATCAAATCAAGAAATGGTGTGACTATTCAAAAGGCTGAGCTTCTTAAGCTTGACTGGAATGATGTAAAGAGACAAATTGATGAGAAGCTTGCACAAACCATTGACACAACTGATGGGGCAAGCATGCAAGTATACAATGAACTCATGTATGTGAGAAATTTTATAGAACACAAAGAATACGAGGATCCTGACTATAGTACCGCTATATTTTCAGAGGCAAATGTCTACAGAAAAGGTTTCTTAACCGAAAAGGCCCTTCTTGATGCATTTGGAGGAAATATAGAAAACGTTACTCCAAAAAATTTCATGGGTGTGATCAAAAACATGTGAGGAGACATGAGAAGTGCAGTTCTTATATTTGCTGCTCTTGCGTTTATTGGTTGATTCAAAAAAATTGCCCTTGGAGCAGCTGGTATTGGACTTCTTGGCCCTTCTATCGCTGGAATTATAGAGACGGGAGTTGATGGGGTTGCAAATAAAGAAGCTCTTTATGAAAAACTTGAAATTATCAGACCTCATACGGTAGTTCCTATTCTAGAAAACTCTGATCATCAAGAACAATTTGAAAAACTTACAAGAATTAATAAGACAAATCTAGAAAACTCTGTAGATGATTCTGGAAGGACTCTTCCATATGTTGCAAACAACTTTATCATCGCAAAGATACTTAATGAGGTTCATAAATCAGGAAAAAATGTAGATCTTTCTAATTCTAATGCAGCATCTGAGTTATTTAATGCAATGCAAAACAAGGGCATTACTAATAGTGAATTTCCGAATTATAGAGGAAATCCATACAACATAAAATTAAACGACTTAAAGGCATTTATCAAGCTTACAAAATCTGATGGATTCAAAGAATCTGGAGACGCAACTCTAGGTGATGTGTTTAGTAGTGGGCTTGATATAAGAAATAAAGATTATGAATCCAGAGATTTCTCTGTTGATAAAAACTTCAATACTGCTATAAATAACCACCTGAGACAATTATGGGGAGCAACTCATACTGAGAAATCTAGGAAACTTCTCAAAAAATTACAAAATACGATCGAGGTTTCGGTCTCTACTGGTGTTATTGACAACTTCTTTGATGCTTTTCAAAGTAGGAAATTCGCTGATGTAATACGAGGTCTTCCTGAAAGACTCAATAATATAGATGATCTCATATTAAAAATCAAGAATATGTGATTAAATAGTCCTACTGCTAATATCACAGATCTTCTTATAAAACCAGCTACTGGGACTACCTTGGATCCAAATAGTGGAATACTTGTAAGATACAAAACTTACATGCAGGCAGATGCTGAAATGAGTAAATATGATGGGGTATGAGAAGATTGAAAGAGATTTATATCAGGGAACTGGGGGGATCTCAAGAGCCTAGTATCAAGAAAATTTGGAAACACAGGGGTGAATGAACTGGAAACCGAAAAAAATAAAATTGATGCTATTATCAAAAAGATAAATCCTGCAACTTTTAATATAAATGAGGCTGATGAGAATATAAAGGGGGATCCTCTTTTTCAATCTATTGTAAAAAGATCTGAAGAGCTAACAAAAGAACTCAATAAAGTAAAAAATACTCTACAAAAAGAGATTGATAAAAGAAACTGAACTCTTCGTGATAGCCTTCTTGGAGGAGCACCTGATTCACGTATTAGTTCATTAGATGCAGGAGAAACAACAGATGAGTATAGGAACGGTATCAAAAAAATAATGAAAGCGCATAGAGAGTTTAAAGAAGCAGTGGGAAAACTCAATCGTACAGGAAATGTTACGGAGATATTTAACTCTATAGGAGAGAAATTAGAACTCTTGAAAAAAACAAGAAAAAAGCTCCAAGGGATGAGTTCTCTAGGTACTGCTGCCCTCCCAAACAAAGCATGGTTGCTTTCTGAATTAGATTCTCTTTTTAAACCAGGAAAAGAGGTAGAAATACTCAAAGAAAAAGCAAAAACAGCATTTACAGATTATTTCCTAAAACTCAAAACAGCAAGGGATGAGGTAAACGGAATGAACAACTCCTTTGTAAGTGTTGATGACCTAGTAAAAAAGAGAAAGAAGCTCCAAAAGATAGAAAGTGATGTTGTTATAGACGGAAACATATGGGAGTTTGTTACATGATCTGAGGAACTTACAAAAACAGAAAAGGCCTACAAACAAGCCAAAGATGTATTTGGAAGCTCTTTCCATGTAGGAAACGATACTATTACAGCTAAAAATATTATAGAGAAAGTTGTAGTCCAGAGAACAAAGCTCGTAGAGGGGATACAACAATATCTCAATAATATCTCAGCTCCCTATACTATAAATCAGCTTCAAAGTTTGCAGAAAATCAACCTTCCTGGAAAAGTCATAGATTTCGCAAGAGAAACAGAGTTATGAATAAAATCTAATATTCCATGACAAGCTTCTCAAACAGAACTAGACTATGCAACAAAACTTGAAGAAGTGACCCTAGGAATTATAGATACTATACCAGCTACTCCTAGCGGAATTACGACACTTATAAAGATCGAAAATGCTCTCAAATTTGACGAAGAGAAATGACTCTTTAAGCTATTTATAGAAAAACTTACTAGTACTCCATACTCTAAAACGAGATTTGATGCCAAAGTTGGAGCCGTTGGATCAAGTATTCTTCGTACTTTCAGTGAAGATAAAAGTGGACTCCAAAAAATTATAGATTTCAAAAATGGAGGGGGGAGATATGCGTGGATAGAGTGAAAAAGTAGAGGATTTGAAGGGAAATATAAAAAGAGAGTAGAAAAAATAGTAAAGGTAACCATTGGTTGATTCTCTGAAAATATGGAATGATTAAAAGAACTTGTTTCATTTAAATCATCTACAAATTACAGAGAAATAGCAACAACTATAACAGATTCTCTGTATAAGAAAAAACTCAAGAAAATAAGAAAACATATAAAAGATAATGTCCTTACTAAGGATCCTACCCTCACTATTTCTGGAAGAACTCTAAAAGAGATTATATCTCAAAATGCTCGTAGAGGGAACATAAGATGATCTGTACTTTCTACATTTGCTGCAAGTGCTTCAAACAAAAGAGTTTGACTTCTTATTGAAGAGTTAAATATAAAAACAAATCCTGTTGGAACAGGAAGTTATACTCCAAATCCGTCTTACAGTAAGAAGGTAGACGAACAAGCAAGGGTAGATATATATAATGCCCTCAAGGCTCTTAATATCTTAGATTAATACTTATGTCAAACAATACGCTCGATAGAGTAACAAAATTTCAAGAAAACGATGCTCCTCTTTGGGATGAAAAATATGGAAACATCCTAGAGCAATATACAAAGAGGTTCCAGACACTTCAAGGAAGACCCGATATAGAGAATCTTGTGATACAAATGATAGAGAATCTTGAAACAGGGAGTGAGAATCAAGCAACAAAAACATACACAAAACTCCTTTCAGAGCTTGATCAGTTTATAAATTCACACTTATACGAGTTCCGTAAACTTCCTGTGGATTCCCAAGAATACAATGAGATGAAAAAACAACTTCAAGGGGTAATTGTTTTTCTAAAAAAAGAACGTGAGTGAAATACTGATCAGAATGTAATATACAATATAGACGTCCTCATAAAAAAAATCCAGCAGTCTCTCAAATATATTGAGGAAAGTGTAAAGTCGTGACAGAAAAGTGCTTCTCCTTTTACAAATTTTGTAACAAAGCTCAATGGCATCTTTGGTAAGGCTATCAAAAGCCTCAATCTTTCTAGCAAGGAAACCAGGGATTTACTTCTAAATCAGATTTCTACTATCGATTCCCTCCATATCAATTTTCTCAAAGAAAGAAAGGTTGTGAAAAGAGAAACTAAGGAACAAATCAAAGAATGACAAAAAAATATACTCTTTGAACCATTTTCTATTCTTGCTGAAGATACATTAACTAATTTTTGATGATATCATCCTGGGGTTATTATGACCTGATCCAACACTCCTGAAGCACTTATTGCCTTTGATGAGATTGCTGAGGTGCAAGGAATGAATGAAAAACAACTTAATGTCTTTTCATCAAAGCTTAGATTGCTAGAAAAAGATCCTTTTTTAGGAACATTTGACATATGAAAAATCAAAACTGATACAGAACTTATGAAAACACTAGGGCTTATCATTAAAGAGAATCCGAGCCTATTAAGAAGGCTAAAGAAAAAGTATCCTCAAGAATACTCTCAGTGAATAAGTCCTGCTATTGTTTTTGGAAAAATGATCCTACAAAATTTTGCTATCAGCAAAGAAAATACTATTCAGAAGAGTTTTGATAGTCTCAAGAAACAACTAACAGACCCTCACTCTAGTCAAATACTTTTTCAATTTCAACCCCCTGCTAGCCACAATGGGACACAACCACCTATAAAAAGCAAGGTAATAGATTTTAAACCTATGTTTTCTGATCCTACAAGTTCTCTCTATATAGCTGATGTAGGTAAGAGAGAAAAATCAATTAAATTAGCAAGAAGTAGATCTATTGTTGCATGAATGGTGTTTTTAAAAAGACTCCAGAGTCAACCTTCCAGTCAAGAAGAGTATAATTCTTATGCCATAAAAAATATACTCAAAACTTGAGCGTCTCTCTGGACAGCCCAAATCTTCTGAATTGAAAACTATCTTGTAAATGGTATTGTCGGAGCAACTTGGGCTATAGCAACAAGCATAACCCTATATCAAAATGCAAATGTACTCGGTCGAGCTCCTTTTGTTGGAAAAAAGATGAGAATAAATATGTTTAGGTATAATAAACACATACGAACTCTCTATGGTGATCTCACAACTGCAGAAAAAAATGGTGAAGATACTACTGAAATCCTCAAAAAGATAGAAGATCTTGGGTTGAGTAAGAAAGAACTTGAAAAGATAAGAGGCCGTGAAAAACTCATTGATTTTTTTATCTCAAAAGCAGAAAATGAGATTTCTCCTGATGAGAAATTGAAAAAAAGACTGGAAGTATATAGGGAAAAGTACATGTTTATCAAAAACGATAAATACTTCCATAATATGCTTGCAAGAACTACAATAGAAAATAAATTTCTAAGATCAGTGATGTGAATAACTTGAAAAGTGGCACACATAAATCCTCAATTAAATCTCATAATAAATGAAATTCCAAAACGTTTCATTGGAAAAACTCCCAGAAAAACTGACTCTGGAAAGAGGAAGTTATTATCTGCAGAAGAATATCATAAAATTCTCTTAAAGAAGAAATTTCTTATGGAATTCTCTTGATCTCCGTTTATCTCTGAAAAGACTTCAAAGATAGTAAGCATTTTTGCAGAAGAAAATAGACTCAATGATGCAAGCTTAAAAGAGGTATTTGAAAAGATAAACAAACACCTTGTTGATATGAGAAATATCAAAAATGTTGGTACAACCTTTGATGAGTCGTTTCAAATGGGAATAACCAAACATATCGAGGAAATTATCACATGATCTGGAGATTCTTTCGCAAAATTAGATAATATTCTTGCAAGTATAGAGGAAAAACTCACTGAAAGAAGAAAACTTTGAGATATATTTGGTACTATAGGAACATGAAAATCTTCTTATCTTAGAGTAATTCTTATAGAGAAATGAAAAAGAACAATAGCAGAAGCGAATTCTAAAGAAGTAAGTGATGGAATTGATGAAATTTGAGAAATTTATAAAAAACGTGAGAGTATAAACAGTGCCCTCGAACGTGCTTCATCTCTCTCTTCTGAAAACATTACTCCTGAGCAAGAACAGATACTCCAAGAACATTATAAAAAACGTCTAGGAGACATCATAGACACTGGAGCTGATATTTGAAACGGTGTACAGGAGTTAGATCAGAGGATGTGAAAGATAAAATCCCTATTTGATCCTGTTTATAGAGAGGTTCTACCAAAATTATTTCATCCTAATGGAACTATAAATACTGTATTTGAGGATAGGTTTGTAGAATTCAAAAATCAGCTTGATCCATATATCTCTAAAGGGAAAAGTGTACCTAAAAACATGATCCCTGATTTTTTAGCAAAAGAAAATCGTCTATGACCCGACCCCGTAACCCCTCCTCGTAAAAAACCAAAACTCGTTCCTCAAATAGAAGATACTCCTCTCACAGATTCCTGAGATACACATCCGGCAAAAGAAGTAGCTCCCCAAGAGGCTAAAAAGAAACCAGGACTTTTAAAAAGAATGCTTCCAAAAAGAAAACCAAAACCTGCGTCACACCCTCTCTTTATAAGAGAATGAAAAAGGGAAGTATTTCGCCCAGATATACAAGAAGAATTTGAGAGAATAAGTTTTCTCCTCAGAGAAACCTCTCAAGAATGAGCAGAAACATCTCTCAGAAATTTTCAGTCTCAGTTTCTTTCAGGAGAAATAGTTGAAATTCCTAAAGGTATAGCTCCTATAAAAGGACTTCAAAGGTACCTTTCTACTCAGCCTAGGTCTGAAGCTATCGCAGATATAACTGACATAAAAAAACTTCGTCAATACCTTACTTCCAAGCTCAATATTGACGCTAATATTATAACAAATCCCCTTAGTCTTGAGAAACTAAAGTCTCTTATTATTGAAGTAGATGGATTACAATACTTCTATGGTTTTAAAGATTCTGATGGGAATATTGTTCGATCTATTACCGACAAAATGAATAACATAGATACAGGACATTTTGAGGGTAAGATAAGAGAAGCTCGTAGGGATCTCAGTGGAGGAATAAAAGAGTTTCACGTAGATGTTAAAACGTGATGAATAAAACGTATATTTGTGCAGGCTCTTCGTAAGGCACTATAACATATTGATAATGGCTCCATCTGAAAAGATACAGATACGTGATATAGAACAACAGAGAGGAGAAAATACTTCTCTCTTTGTTGACTTAGGTAAATATCCAGATGGAAGAAACGTCCCAGATGATAAAAAATTTACTCGTATCATAGAGCAGCTTATCAAGTGAGAATATATATGAATACACATCATCGTTTTGAATAAAGAACTCAGAAAAAGAGGGCTCTGATCGATAGGGGCACCTCGTTTTCTTAAAATGCAAAAAAAACTCCTTCTCGCAATAGAAAAGGAGATAACGAAGAAATCTGAACAACATCTGGGAGTTCCATATCCTGATTTTCTTCCTTATCTACAATCTGCAGAAATACTAACTTGAGGGCATTTACTCATAAAGTATAAAAAAGAGAAAGTTTCTGGTTCATTCCAGATAGATCTCTTAGCTCGTAGTAGTAAAGAGCTCTCTCCCAAAGAAAATTGGACAGAAGAAGATCTCCAAACACTTCGTGATGAAATCGATTACCCTCATTCTCACTGGATGGAAAGAACACTTATTTGAGGGGCTATAAGTATCTTAGTAGGTGAATGAAAGTATCACCTCTGAGAAAAACTTGCCCAAAAAATACACAAAATCCGTATAGGAAATCTCTCTGTAGACATAAATGAAATTATTGATTTCTCAAAATGAGATTCTGAACTCTACAGAATCCTAGAAAAAAAATGATTTACTCTCAACCCTTGATCTCTTGAGATTCAAAATACCGGAAAGAAAGTAAAGCTCGGGAAAATCATCAAAGCCCTCAAAAATACTCCTCTTGCAATCCTAAAGGATAGATGAATAAAAACAGAAAATATAGCTTCCAAGGAGATACAAAAAATTCAACAAGAGTTCATAGTCGCTCTCGAAGAAATCAGCACAAAGTATGGGAATAGTATCTCTCAAAATGTATTTCAGAGAGCGTTACTCAAGTCTCATAGATTTGTAAAACTTTTATGACTTTGAGCTATATGAGGAGCTTTTTTATTGGAAACAGATATTTTGACGGAAGGATACAGAACACCTCAAGATATTGGAGGACATCTCAAATCTGTAGCAAATGTAGCAACAGCTGCTGCAGGTTTTAGGATTGCATTCAAACTTCCTATTCCTAATCCTATAGTGAAGTTTTTCACTGGGTTAGTACTTGGTGTTGGAGGGGTTGTTGCAGGAAATATAATAGCTGAAGGGGTTTTTGAACTTGATAAAAACTTTACAAAAAATACACCTGATAGGGAAAAGTTCTTTCAGATATACTTTGGGGCCGATGATAAGATGTCTCCTGTATGGAATGGATTGGTTGGAGCGGGGTATATACAACTTGCAAGTGACTCATTAGAAAAGAAAAAACAACAAGGTTCTTGGTGGTCACCATGAGGAGATATCGGTGGAGCAGGAATCTATATGTATCGTGGTTCTACGGATCTCATGACGAACCCTATTGAGTGGGGAAATGCAAGACAGAGAACCAAACAGGATTGGAATGAGCGAGTGAAATGGTTTTCTCACGAGTTTATGGTAGAACTCGAAACGCTTCTTTCTCAGAAACTTCCCCAAAAGGAGTTTCAAACACAACTTAAAACACTTCTTGGAATAGAGGACTATGAAAAACTTCCCTATATCAATATCGAAGTACTTGATAGTATTACTCGCTTTCTCTCTCTGAATTACAAAAAAATACAAGCTTGAAAACTCGAAAAAAAACAGGTATATACTTATCTTGAGCATGTTATTTCAAAGATGAAAATAGATTCAGATTATATCACTCGCTTTCAAGAAGGATATGATTTTGAAAAAGATATGGTAGAAAGTGCATTAAAATGATATACATGATCTATAGATTTTTGAAAGCTTCTTTGGAGTACAAGAGGAGAGTATTCTCATAGATATCTCTCCCAAGGGGATGATCTCGAATTTGTTTCTGGTCTTCCTAAAAGAGAAAGGGGTTTTATAAAAGAACTCTTTCAGAGGTTTTTTTCAGAAAATCCTCAGAAACTTCTCCGTGAAGGAAAGATTATAACCCAAAAACAATTCGAAAAGGAACATCTCAAAGAGTGAGATTATACTATTGGAAACTATGGGGAAATATATCGTCTTTCTGAAGATGAGAAGATGTGGAACGACTTATTTAATGATGAATATATATTTTTCTGAGGACTTTCTCAGAAACAAAGAGAGAATCTTATTTTATATTTCTCTTCTTACAGCGAAAAAAAGGGAATTGGAAAAAACCAAGTGACAAAATATAAATCAAGACTCGAAAAAATACTCCAGTCTGCTACTATAAAAAAATCCAATATAACTCCTCCATTTTTGAGAGTATTTATAGAAAAACTTACAAAAGGAGACCTCGATACTCCCTCTAACTACCTCTCAGAATCTGAACTTCCAAGAAAGCACATTTCTCTTGATTTCAATGCTCTTTCTTTGAAGCTCTCCCAAAATCCTCGTATTCTTTCCAAAGAAGAAAAGGAGGTCATCATAGAAGGTTTTTATATACACTATATAAATCAACTCCCTCCTCGTACCCTAAGAAAAAATCAAAAAGAGCTGGCTCAACTGCTCAATAAAAATACAGGGCTCCCCTCTATAAAAGCAGATTATCTAGGAAAATACCTCACAGAAATCACTCAAAAGTGACTTTTCAAAAACTATACTTTCCAATCTCATATCAAAGGAAATATAGAGTCTCGTATACAAAAGATACGAGATGCTGATATATGAGAGATACAGCAGACTCTTTATGGATCAATGCATTTTTTTGGATTTTTTCAGCGTATTACTCACTTATATC
>Ga0256834_1003027_pt1 | contig 10244 bp, 12 predicted proteins | sample 4281140metaG_FD_190536 | JGI IMG/M metagenome (GOLD analysis project Ga0256834, IMG submission 190536) | Hydrothermal vent microbial communities from East Pacific Rise, Pacific Ocean - 4281-140 | ecosystem: Environmental > Aquatic > Marine > Hydrothermal vents | place: Pacific Ocean: East... | reverse complement strand
ATAACGTGGATTGAGCAATGAAGCACTGAATTTAATACCACATTCAGACTTTCCCATTATTTCTTGCTTGGCTCATATTTAATATTCATTTCATCCAGTTTTTCTTCTAACCATTTGGCGGCTTTAGTTACATCTTTCTCTGGTCCTTTTAAACCGAAATCAATTAACTCTCCTCTGCGTTCTGTACTAGGTAAACTCGATAAACCTACCTCGATAAAAGTAGTAAGTAGTTCATTCATCATATCCAACAAGCTACTTTCTGCGACACCTAAAATATTCCAACGCCATTCCACATTAGGTTCGTCATCAAAAAGATGCTGGTAGTGTGTTTCTAATACCCATTCGATCATTGGCCATGACATATTGGGAAAACCAGGGACGAAATGATGATGCCCGACTTTAAACCCCGGAACTTTATTAATAGTATTGGGAATTAATAGCGCACCCTCAGGCAAATCACTCATTAAAATACGATTAGGGTAAGCCTGCTCACCAAACTTTTCTTCGATTATGGCCTGTGCTTCGGGGTGACGAGTGAGCTCTAACTCAAATGCAGTTGCAGCACTAGCACGAGTAACATCATCAGGCGTTGCACCGATGCCACCAAAGCTAAAGACTAGATCACCGGTGCGGATAGTTTGTTTTAAAGTATCAATGATTTCTTGTTTTGTATCACCAATAATACGCACCCAATTTAGTGATATGCCCCGTATTTTTAAAAGTTCTATGGCTTTTGCCATGTGTTTATCAGTACGAGAACCATTGAGTAACTCATCACCAATTAAGATTAACCCCACTTGCTGATGTGTATATTTTTTACCCCCTATATTCACAATTTAGAACCTTTGGTTTTTGCGCGTTGCTGAGTCAATTCATTTTTTTTCTCAATGTTAGAAACATCCCAATTATCACTAGTTTCAGACCAGCCTTGGGTGTGTTGTTGCACAATATCTGCAAGTGCTTTGATATGCGCTTGGCTATCGTTAAGTGCAGGAATGTAATTAAAACTCTCACCCCCTGCTTCTATAAAATACTCTCGATTTTCTATATTGATCTCTTCAAGTGTCTCTAAACAATCAGATGGAAAACCAGGGCAGATAGCATCCACACTTTTTATCCCTTCAGCAGGTAATTCCTTCAAAGTTTTATCAGTATAGGGCTGTAGCCACTCTGCTTTTCCAAAACGTGATTGAAAGGTAAGTCGCCATTGAGTATTTTCTAATTGAAGTTTCTCTGCTAATAAGCGCCCTGTTTTTAAACAATGGCAATGATAAGGGTCTCCTAAATCAAGATTACGTTTAGGCAAGCCATGAAAAGACATAAGCAAGACATCACTCTGTCCATTTTCATTCCAATATTCTTTTACACTATTTGCCAAGGCATCAATGTAAGCAGGATGATCGTGATACTGCCCCACAAAGCGTAATTCAGGAATCCATCGCCAATGGCGTAAAACTTTAGCCACTTCATCGAAGCCTGTTGCAGTCGTAGTTGCAGAGTATTGCGGGTAAAGAGGCAAAACTAAAATACGATGTGCGCCTTTCTCTTGTAAGGCCTTTAAGCCAGATTCAATGCTCGGTTTTCCGTAGCGCATCGCTGGCTCAATAAAAATAGGCCCTTTGAAACGTGACTCCATTTCTTGCTGGATGAGCTTTGCTTGTCGAATACTGTAATGTAGCAAAGGAGAACCTTCCTCCATCCAAATTTCTTTGTATTTTTCAACAATAACCGGTGGGCGCCTAGGTAGGATAAATCCGTATAAAATAGGCAACCAAACGAGTCGTGGAATTTCAATAACACGTGAATCAGATAAGAACTGAGCTAAGTATTTACGAACAGCAGAATTTGTTGCTTTTTCTGGTGTGCCTAAATTAACCAGCAGAACGCCGATACTTTCCGACTTGCCATGAAAAAATGTCTTATCACCCTTAACTTTTGCCACTTTTTATCTCTCTAATTTCTTTTACTCATCACAATTACAGCTTTTTTGCAGAATAACATACAAACGGCATCGATAAATCAATGCCTGCCCCTATCTTTTTAAACTTTCACCGCTATAATTGCACTATAGCTCCCTAAAAAAATTACAGGTATAGAAACATGGCACGAGTAACAGTAGAAGACTGTCTAAAACACGTTGAGACAAACTATGATTTAGTTTTACAAACTGCAAAACGCGCACGCGCAATTGCCGACGGTGCTCCAGCATTAGTTGAAGAGAATGGCGACAAACCAGTCGTTATCGCTTTACGCGAAATTGCTGATAATGTGAAACCAGAAGATGTTCTTTCTGTTGAAGCCCCTGAAGAAATGACAATGGATCAAGACCAGTCTTTAGAGCCTGTTGAAATTTCTGTAAACTAATTTAGGGCAAGAAAATGCCCAAGACCGCATCCCACCTTATCAATGCGACTGATTTAAGTGAATTAGTCAGTCGTTACATGGATGAAGAGGATGCGAGTCGAGTTTACGATGCTTTTTTACTTGCCGCTGAAGCACATGATGGCGTAGTACGAAAGTCAGGCGAATTCTATATCTTCCACCCTCTGGAAGTTGCCTACACCCTTGCTGATTTACATATGGATGCCGACACGATTTGTGCCGCGTTACTCCACGATGTTATAGAAGATACCTCTTTTACAAAAGCAGACCTTGCTGAGAAGTTTGGCGATACTGTCGCTGATTTAGTTGATGGTGTTACAAAATTAGCAGGTGGTGAATTTACCTCACGCGATGAAGCTAACGCTGCTAGTTTTCAAAAGATGATGACGGCGATGACTCAAGATTTTAGAGTTGTTTTAATAAAACTTGCAGACAGATTGCACAATGTTAAAACTCTAGGTGTTCGTAAACCTGACTCCAAAAGGCGCATCGCTCAAGAAACCTTAGATATTCACGTACCACTGGCAAGGCGTATGGGCATGAATGCCATGCGTAAAGACTTACAAATAAATGCTTTTCAGCATTTATTTCCTTGGCGAGCAAAAGTATTAAAAAAAGCGATGGATAATTTCATCAATGAGAATGCTGATACGCACCAAGAAATAATTAAAACTATTACTGAGGCTCTTTATGAAAGTAAGGTAAAAGGACGTGTTTTTCGTTGGCATAAAAACTTGTACCGTCTTTACCTCCGTATAAAAAATAACAAAAACCAGCTTGATAGCCAAACAGAAGCATTAGAATTACGTATTTTAGTCAACACCACCGCCGAATGTTATGCCGCACTCGGTGTAATCCATCAACTCTATCAACCTAAAATTGGTAAATTCAAAGATTTTATCGCCACTCCAAAAGGTTATGGATTCCAAGCGCTACAAACCGCGTTACTAACCCCGCAACGCCAATTAATTCTTGTGCAAATTCAAAGCCACGAGATGTACCAAATTGCACAATATGGTATTACGGCGCATCGTCGTAACCCTGATTTACTCAACTCATCAGATAAATCTCAAATCTACTTAAACCGTTGGTTACGCCAAGTTGAAGAAATCCAACAAGCCACTGGAAATGCTGCAGAATTTTTACAGGATATGAAAGCAGACTTATTTCTTTCAGAAATTTATGTATCAACACCCAAAGGGGAAACTAAAGTTTTACCCAAGGGATCAACTCCTATTGATTTTGCCTATGCGATTCACACAGAAGTAGGCAATAAATGTGTGAGTGTTTATATTGATGGTGAATTAAGCCGTTTAAATGCACAAATCCCCAATGGTGCTACGGTAAAAATTATCACGGCCGAAGATGCAACACCACATTCCATCTGGTTAAACTATGTGATTACTGGTAAGGCTCGTTCATCAATACGAAATTGGATAAATAAAAGAAAATCACATGAGTTTATTGCACTAGGTAAACAAATTCTTGAAAAAAGCTTGAAAAAATTTGGGCTTAGTTTTGATCAAGTAGATCCTATTAAACTTCTGAAAATATTAGAAGTACTCAATTTAAACGATGAAGGTGCATTATTTAGTAGTATTGCTAAGGGAAATCAATCTTCCATGTTAGTGACAAAGCGTCTACTGGATGATGAGTCATTACTGCCTATTGAAGATGAAGACCAAGTTTTATTGATCAAAGGCACTGAAGGACTAGCAACACATTTGCAAGAATGTTGTCACCCAATACCTAATGATGCGATTGTTGCCCAACTTGATGAAGTCCGTGGGCTTGAGGTACACCGTACAAACTGCCCAACACTTTCACACAGCAAGGCATTACAGAAAAAAGAGACTATGAGTATCGCGTGGGTAGATGACACCAGTAATGAATCTCATTTTTTAGCACCGCTTAACGTACAAGTACAAAATCGTGTTGGCGTACTGTCTCACATCACCGATTTTTTAGAAAAAATGTGTGTTAACATCGAAGATATTAATATTGCAGGTGACAGCAATATCAAAGATATGTATTTTTTACTCCAAGTAAAAGATGCCAGCCACCTAAGACAAATTGCAGAATCACTCAATAATCAATCACACGTTATTGATGTAGTACGTTTATTTGATAAAGCCAAATAAGGATCACAGATGACAAGAGAAGTAATTTCAACAGATAAAGCACCACAAGCCATTGGCACTTATTCACAAGCAGTGAAAATTGATAATACTGTTTATATCTCGGGGCAAATTCCATTAATAGCAGAAACGATGGAGCTAGTTGAAGGTGATTTTGCAGAACATGCGCGCCAAGTATTTAGAAACTTATCAGCAATCACAGAAGCGGCAGGCGGAAATATAAATGACTGTGCAAAAGTGAATATCTTTCTAACGGATTTAAGTAACTTTGTAACAGTCAATGAAGTTATGGCTGAATTTTTCACACAACCTTACCCAGCACGTGCCGCTATTGAAGTTTCTGCATTACCTAAAGGTGCAGTGGTTGAAGCAGATGCAGTGATGGCACTACAAAGCACTTGATCAAAACCTCTTAATAAAAAACTTGAGCAAAGTAAATTATGAGTGATAAAAAAATAGCACTTTATCCCGGTACTTTTGACCCCATTACCAATGGGCATATTGACCTTGTGCAACGTGCTGCCAAATTATTTGACACCGTAATTGTAGCCATAGCATCTAGCAGTAAAAAAAATCCTAAATTCTCATTGGAAAAGCGCATAGAGCTTGCAAAACAAGTTTTATCTAACTGCCCTAATGTGGAAGTAAAAGGCTTTGATTTCCTCTTAATAGATTTTGCTCGCCAGCAAAAAGCAACCGTACTTATTCGTGGTTTACGCGCAGTATCTGACTTTGAATATGAGTTTCAACTTGCCAGTATGAATCGCCATCTTGCACCTGATATTGAGTCTGTCTTTTTAATGCCTGCGGATGAATATTCTTTTATTTCATCATCGCTAGTGAAAGAAGTTGCTACTTTGGGCGGAGATGTTTCTAATTTTGTCCATCCTATTGTCTTTAAAGCTCTAAATTCATAAACCACCCCCCCTCTTTTTCGCTACTTTGTATTAAAAATCACCCTTTAGCTCGCACAAAGTCGCGAAAAAGAAGGGGGGTGGATAAATAACTGGGTGGATAAAAGAACGATAAAAACAAGGTACACCCCATTTTCTTGTAAAAATCACCATCAACCACATATTTAAAACATAGTTTGACAATGGTTAATGTTTTTTAAATTGAGCGCTGTTAAAATTCATGCAAAGAAACAAAGGAAGTAGAACATATGTCATTACTAATCACTGACGAATGCATCAATTGCGATGTATGTGAACCAGAATGCCCCAATGAAGCCATATACATGGGTGACGAAATCTATGAGATTTATAGAGACAAATGTACTGAGTGTGTAGGTCACTATGATGAACCACAATGTGTTGAAGTTTGTCCTGTTGATTGTATTCCTAAAGATCCAGAGAACGAAGAATCTGAAGATCAGCTAATGGCAAAATATGAAAAGCTGATGGCTGAGTAATAGAGACTCAAATATGCTAATCACTTTATCACCCTCAAAAGGGCAGGATTTTGATACTCCGACACCTTCGGACATTCATAGTATTCCTGATCAACTCGAAGACTCTCAACTCCTAATCAAGGAAGCAAAAAAACTTGATATTAAGGATGTGCGCGAGTTGATGGATGTAAGTGAAAATATATCAATCTTAAATGTAGAGCGCTTCAATACATGGTCAATACCTTTCAATACTGATAATGCTAAGGCTGCTTTATTTGCATTCAAAGGAGATGTTTACTCAGGCATTCAAAAAGAAAAATATAGCGATGGTGATCTCAACTACGCACAAGATCACTTGCGTATTTTATCAGGGCTTTATGGCGCACTACGCCCGATGGACTTAATTCAGCCTTATCGCCTTGAGATGAAAACAAAATTGAGTAATCCTCGTGGTACAAACTTATACCAATTTTGGGATGAACGTATTACAGAGAAGTTGAATGAAACTTTAGAAAATCACCAAGAAAAAGTGTTGGTAAATTTAGCCTCAAACGAATACTTTAAATCAGTAAAACCAAAAAAATTAGATGCACGCTTATTGAATATAAACTTCAAGGAAACTAAGGGCGATAAAACCCGAGTAATTGCTATTTTTGCTAAACGTGCGCGCGGCATGATGACAGACTTTATTTTAAGAAATCGAATAGAGCACGCCGAAGATATTAAAGATTTTGGTGTAGGTGGCTATCAATTTTCAGCACAAGAATCTACAGAAAATAATTGGGTATTTAGCAGACCTCAGCCCGCCCCTGCTAAAAAATAATTACTAGCTTACTCTTATACACCTTTATAGCTTTAGCAAAAAACTATCAGCATATAAAACCATTAAAATACTGTGCCTGTTACCTTGCCCCTAGTATTGCCAACAAACGATAGTCATTTACATTTCTTGCCATATCAACTGCACTCAAGCCATCCGATGTTCTCTCACCAACAGATGAACCACGTTTTACTAAAAAATTAGCAATATTATGATGGCTAAAACGTACAGCATGATGCAATGGTATCCAATTTTTTACCGTACGTGCCGTTGGGTACGCTCCATTATTGATTAAGTAAATAACCGTTGAATAATGCCCTCTTGCAGCCGCCATATGTAATGCGGTTTCCCGCTCAGTATTTGAAACATTAATATCCAAACCCTGCGCTAATAGTTTGCCTATCTGTGCATTATTTCCATTTACTGCCGCCATAAACAAGTCATCTGCTTCGGGTGTCGCTTGTACATGTTGTCCTTGTTGATAGCTTGCTTCATGCTGTGGCGTTACTTGAGGGGTTGTTTGATTCTGTTGCTCTAACCACTTTTGCTGGTAGTACTCACGGGTATGTTGCTGTGGAGCTTGGAATTGTTGATTTTGCTCTTCTTGATAAATGGCAAGCGCGGCATCCATATCAAATGCGTAAGATACTGATGATACAGTTAATAATATCATTACCGATATAAACCTTCCGCAGGAAGGCTTTGTCAAATTACGCATATTTTCTCCATCTCTACTGTTAATTTTTAAAAGAACAAATCCAGAGTATAAGTAGGAGAAGATAACTGTTTATGATGCTTCCAGATAAAAGCCACTAAACTAGAGATGATTGACCAAAACAATAGCTGTATAAATTTGAAATAATAATTTTATCTAAAATATGAACTATAATTATGCGAGTCTTTTGCTATTATAAATAACGAACTATTTTTATGAAACTTGCCTTTAAAATAACATTCTTCTTATTAGTGTTTGGCATTGCTGGTTGCGGTGGAGAAAACAGAATTTCTGTACTAAAAAAATGTACAATCCTCGGCGATGAATCTATTGCGTATGCTCGTGCAAACTATGTGAAATTATTCCATTATTTTAATGCCGAAAAATTTGATGCTCCCTACCAAAAAATCAAAGATTACGATCATATAACTCATAGGAATGTGATCAACACTTACACCCTTGCTGTGCGTAAATTAAAAGCAAAAGATCCTGTTACAGAATCACTATTATCTGCCTGTAAAAGCTTAGCCACATTTAGTAAAAATTTTGTTGATCAATCTTATCCGCGCGCCATTGCATACGAGAGCCAAGATGATCCTTTAAGCGATAGATTTTTCACCCAAATCAATCAGATTGTAAAGTTTGATGACAGTATTGGTGTATTTGAAAAAGGTGCTCCCAGTTTCAAAAAACTAGTATTAAATTACCAGAAGGCAGCCAAACAGTATCAGGAAACTTTTAAAACTGAGCTCCCCATAGAGTAACTATCAATGACTAGAAATATATTATAAGCCATTGAAAAACAAATAATTGTCCCTATTATTAAGATTAATAAACAATCTCTTATCAATTAATAACAATCAACAGGAGTAGAAAATGGAATTAGTATCAATTGGTCTAGCCGTCCTAGCCATCATTATCGTAATGATGGGCGTGAAACGTGTCCCACAGGGTATGGAATATACAGTTGAACGCTTTGGTCGTTATACCAGAACCTTAAAACCTGGCATCCAATTCCTCATCCCTATTATTGATGTCATTGGTGCCAGAATAAATATGATGGAGCAAGTTGCTGATGTTCCTCAACAAGAAGTTATCACACGTGATAATGCAATGGTCAGCGCTGATGGCGTCGTTTTCTTCCAAGTCATGGATGCCGCAAAATCCGCATATCGTGTAAATGATATGTATCGCGCAATTCTTAATATCACCATGACCAATATCCGTAGCGTGATGGGCTCGATGGATTTAGATGAACTTTTATCGAAACGTGATGAAATAAACTCACGTTTACTTGCGGTTGTTGATGATGCAGCTGCAACATGGGGTGTGAAAATCACCCGAATAGAAATCAAAGACATTAACCCACCGCTTGATCTAGTAGAGGCAATGGGTCGTCAAATGAAAGCAGAACGTGAAAAACGCGCACTAATACTTGAAGCAGAAGGTACACGACAAGCACAAATACTAAATGCAGAAGGCATTAAACAATCACAAATACTAGCTGCGGAAGGTGAGAAAGAAGCCGCTTTTCGTGAAGCAGAAGCACGCGAAAGATTGGCAGAAGCTGAGGCAAGAGCAACCGCAGTCGTGTCACAAGCTATCGCCAAAGGTGATATACAAGCGATTAATTACTTTGTCGCTCAACGATACACTGAGGCATTAAAAGATATTGGCTCAGCTGAAAGCTCCAAAATTATCATGTTGCCTTTAGAAGCAACAAGCTTAATGGGTTCAATCGCAGGTATAGCAGAAATAAGTAAGGAAACATTTGGTAAAAAAGGAGACCAATAAATGGCAAGTGGTATCTACGATAATTTAGTCTATTGGCACTGGTGGATTATTGCCATTGTTTTACTCATCTTAGAGATTTTTACACTTGGTGCATTCTTTATGTGGATGAGTGCTGCTGCTGTAGTCACTGGTATTGTTTTACTCATTGCACCTGATCTATCATGGCAAATACAATTCATTATATTTGCTCTTACCAGTATTATCGCTATTATTGCAGGAAAAATGTGGTTTAAACGCAACCCCATTGATACTGAAATGCCCTCACTTAACTCACGTGAAGATGAATTAATTGGCCGAGTTTTTGAAGTTGAACAAGCCATTATAAATGGTAGTGGGCGTGTTAAAGTAGGCGAATCCACATGGAAAGTAAATGGACCTGATTGTAAAATTGGTGCGTCGGTTCGAGTAGTGAGCGTCAATGGTGCAGTGCTAACTGTAGAAACGATTTAAGCGCTTCGTTCTTAATCAGAGGTCCCTTGGCCACAGCCACCTCCCCCTTTTTTCGATGATTTGTATGATTAAATCACGTACAAATCATCGAAAAAAAGGGGGGGTGATCACTATAAATCATACAAAAAGCAATAATTTGACCCAATAATTCTGTGTTAGACTAATTTTGATATAAATCAAATAGCGAGCACGCATGAAAATTTCAAAATCAATTCTAATCAGTCTTTTTTCCTTATCAATTACAGCCATATTTCCCTTCCAACTAGCCTCCGCAGAAGAAAAAGAAACCAAAGGCGTTATGATCACCCACGGTCTACAAAGTGTAGATGTTAAACATGATGGAAACACTGTAGCCATCACACGTGTACAAGAAAAGAAAAATGAGATTGTTAAGTTTTACCGTAAAACTACGCGCGGTACGATTCAAGCAATGCACCCGTTTGCGCCACATGCCGTAGATACTATTGGTGAACGTGAAATTATTGATTACATCAAAAAAATGTCAGAGGGTGATAGCTCGATTATTATTATCGATTCAAGAACACCTGCTTGGGT
>Ga0256834_1003026_pt1 | contig 10246 bp, 7 predicted proteins | sample 4281140metaG_FD_190536 | JGI IMG/M metagenome (GOLD analysis project Ga0256834, IMG submission 190536) | Hydrothermal vent microbial communities from East Pacific Rise, Pacific Ocean - 4281-140 | ecosystem: Environmental > Aquatic > Marine > Hydrothermal vents | place: Pacific Ocean: East Pacific... | reverse complement strand
GTTGGGCTTTTGGTGGTATATTAGCCGCAATCATTGCCTATATTATTGGTAAAATTTGCCTTGGTTTGAGAACCGATTACCTAGCAATTGCAACCATTGGAGTTTCTGAAATTATTCGTGCTTTAATAAAAAATATGGATTGGCTAACACGAGGCACTTTAACCGTATCACCCGTGCCTTGGCCTGTGCCAAAACCACAAGATTTTCAGGTGATGGGCAGTGACATTTTACAATCATTTGTATTTGCCCGTGCTAGTTATTTGGCGGTGGTATTAATAGTGGTGATTGGCGCACTTTTTCTTATTCAACGTGCTTATAATGGCCCTTGGGGGCGTATGATGCGGGCGATTCGTGATAATCATATTTCGGCCGCTTCAATGGGGAAAAACGTGAAATCTCGGCAGTTAGAGATTTTTATTTTTGGCTCAGTATTAATAGGCATTGGTGGAGCAATATTAACATCATTTGCGCAAATTTTTGATCCCGGTGGTTATCAGCCAATCAATCATACATTTGTTATTTGGGTAATGGTGATTGTTGGTGGAGCGGGCAATAATTATGGTGCTTTATTTGGTGGGGTGTTTATTTATATTGTCTGGGTGCTTAGCGAGCCTGTAAGCCAAGCTTTATTTATTAATATAAGCGAATTTTCAACCAATATGGGCTGGAGTGCGATTCCTGAAATTGAAAGCCGCTCACTACAAATGCGAGTGTTTGTGCTTGGTTTGGTGATTACACTAGCATTAAGATATGCGCCAAGGGGGCTTATTCCTGAAGTGATAGAACAAGATATAAAAGAAAAACCCTAATCATTCATTTTTTGCTAAAAATTTGTGCATTTTTTAATTGACTCTTATATGAAAATACTCTGATAGTTCCCTTGGGAAGGGTCAATTTTTATAATTATATATATCATGTTTATCATTTTTTTATAATAAATATTGGGCAGTTTTATTGACCTTTTTGACTAAAATAATAAATAATGTAACAGAGTTTAAACTCTAAAAAGGGAAGATATATCTAATGTCATTTTTTAATAAAATCATCAAAGCAGCTGCAATTAGTGCAGTTATGGTTGGTGGATTTGCTAGCTCTTCAATCGCTCAAGATTTGAAGTTTTTTACAATTGGTACAGGCGGCACTGCTTATACTTATTATCCAGTTGGCGGCGTTATTGCCAATGCTATTTCTAAACCACCGGGGTCTCGCCCATGTGAAGAAGGCGGTAGCTGTGGTGTTGATGGTCTAATTGCTTCTGCAGTTTCATCTCGTGGATCAGTTGATAATGTTAACGCAATTCTTTCAGGTCTTCGTAATTCTGGTTTTGCACAATCTGATGTTGCTTATTGGGCATATACTGGCACAGGCACAATGGAAGGCAAAGAGCCAGCAACTGATTTGCGCACTATTGCTGCACTATTCCAAGAGCATATTCACCTTGTAGCACTTAAAGATAGCGGCATTAATTCTGTTGCAGATCTTGCAGGTAAGCGTGTTTCACTAGATGAGCCGGGTTCTGGCACATATGTTGATGCAAATCTTATTCTTGAAGCTAATGGTCTTTCATCTGACGATTTAACTGCTGAAGCACTTAAAGGTGGCGCAGCCGCTGAAGCTTTACGTAACGGTAAAATTGACGCATTCTTTGTTGTTGCAGGTTATCCAACAGGATCACTAGTTGAACTTGCATCAGCTGCTGATATTAAACTAGTACCAATTGATGGTGCAGGCGCTAAAGCCCTTACTGACAAATATGGCTTTTTCTCACAAAGTGATATTCCAGCTGATACTTATCAAGGTGTTGATTTAGTTTCTACTGTTGCAGTTGGCGCACAGTGGTTTACTAGCGCAAAAGAAGATGATGATCTTATTTATGAAATCACCAAAGCTTTGTGGAATGAAAAAACACGTAAACTTCTTGATGTTGGTCATGCTAAAGGCAAGACAATTACTCTAGATAGCGCACTTGCTGGTGTTGGTGTTCCACTACACGCTGGTGCTGAGCGTTTCTATAAAGAAATTGGCGCTCTATAATTTTTGAGCAATAATTTTATAGTCAAACTTATGTCTGGGCGCTTTTTGCGCCCAGATTTTATTTTATTTTGCTGGGGGCAATATGAGCGACAATCCAAAACTAGACACTAAATTAAAGAGCGAGCTTACATTAGAGGAGCTTGAGGCGATTGAGCGTAAGTTTGATCCAGAAATGTCATTTCGTATCACTGGCAAAATAATGACGGCAGTTATTTCAATCGCATTAGTTTCTTGGGCAGTTTATCATTTTTATGCCGCAGGTTTTGGTTTAATCCGAGAATTATTGCACCGTGGTATTTATCTCTCATTTGTTTTGGGCTTAGTATTTTTATTATTCCCATATAAAAAATCATTACATAATGTAATGGCACCTAAAAAATGGTATCGTTTTTCTGGGGTCAGTTATCCAGATATTATCTTAGCAATTTTAGCAATTGGTGCGGCGATGTATTTGCCATTATTACCACCAGAAATTGTTGCAGAAAGAGTAGGGAATCCCTCACAATTTGATATTTTCATGGGAACATCTCTTTTGCTTTTAACGCTTGAGGCAACGCGGCGATCAGTTGGTCCAACTCTGCCACTAATTGCAATTATTTTTATTCTATTCGCCATTTTTGGCCCCTATGCCCCCGGTGCATTAAAACATGGAGGCTCTAGCTGGCTTGGTCTTATCAATCATCTTTATATGACTAATCAGGGCATTTATGGCATCGCAATTGGCGTGATGGCAAAATATGTATTTTTGTTTATTGTGTTTGGCGTGCTTGCAACTCGCATTGGTTTGGGGCAATTATTCATTGATTTAGCGATGTTAATTGCGGGTAGATTTTCTGGCGGGCCAGCAAAAGTTGCAATTTTCTCCTCGGCTTTTATGGGGACAATTTCAGGCTCATCAATTGCTAATACCGTAACAACAGGTGCGCTGACTATTCCTGCGATGAAACGAACGGGATATCCTGCGCATTTTGCAGGCGCAGTGGAGGCAACAGCTTCGACTGGTGGGCAAATTACGCCACCAATCATGGGTGCGGCGGCTTTTATTATGGTGGAATATTTAGAAATTCCCCTGCGTGATATTCTTGCAGCGGCGCTTTTTCCTGCATTATTGCACTATTTTGGTATTTTTATCATGGTGCATCTTGAGGCAAAAAAACTGGGTCTTCGTGGTCTAAACGCTGATGAAATGCCAAAAGCCTTACAGGTGTTTCGTGATAATTGGATCTCGATTACCCCGCTTATTATTTTGGTTTATTTTATCCTTTCAGGTCGCACGCCAGATTTTGCCGCCGTTTATGGCATTATTGCCTGCGTGGTGGTTGGTTTTTTAAATCCAAAAAACCGACTTACTTTTGTTGATCTTTGGAAGGCGCTTTCGCTGGGAGCAAAAAATACTTTAGCAGTTGGGGCGGCGGCCGCCGCAGTTGGCATTGTGGTTGGAGTTGTAACATTAACGGGTGTTGGTTTTAGGCTTGGTTATGTGGTGGTGCAAACGGCTACAGATTTAGGAACTATAGTTAGTAATATTTGGCCATTAAGTTATTTTGCAATTGAGCAATGGACTTTATTTTTCTCATTAGTTCTTATTGCGATTGCGTGTATTTTTATGGGGGCGGGTATTCCCACCACTGCGACCTATATTATTTTGGTTGCGGTTGCAGCTCCTGCTTTGGCGCAATTAAATGTTGAACCGATCGTAGCGCATTTCTTTGTCTTCTATTATGGTGTGTTAGCCGACATCACCCCACCTGTGGCACTCGCTGCCTATGCAGCGGCGGGCATTGCTGGCTCAAACCCCTTTAAGACGGGCAATACCGCATTTAGATTAGGGATCGCAAAGGCGTTAGTGCCATTTGTATTTATCTACTCTCCTGCATTATTACTAGTAACCAATGGCTTTACATGGGCGGCATTCTCAATCACTTTATTGGGAGCAATGCTTGGAATTGCTGCTATTGGAACGGCATTCTCAGGATATCTAATTGCACCAATGAAAGGCTGGCAACGCTGGTGGATTGGCATTGCCTCATTTTTCTTCATTGCTCCGGGTTTATTAACAATGGCTATGGGTTTTGTGGCGATTGCTCCAATAATGCTGTTACAAGTTCGTGATAGAGCAAAAATCAAAGCTAAATTATTAGAAGAAAAAACCGTTTCAACTGAGCAATGAAACAACAAAATACAGATAATTTAGTGATTAATTTTTTAGGCGGTGCTATTGTGCATCGCCTAAAATTTGGCGGCGGGCGTGGGCAGGCTTTGCCTAAAGCCATTGGCATGAAAATTAATAAAAATCCTAATGTAATTGATGCAACGGCTGGGCTTGGGCGTGATGCGTTTTTACTGGCTTCACTGGGTGCAAACGTGATAATGATTGAGCGCTCAAAGCATATATATCAAAAATTAAATATAGCAATGAATGAGGCTAAAGCGGCGGGTGGTGAAATCGCTGATATAGTCAATCGTATGCAGCTTATTCATGGCGATGCAAAAACTTTATTGTCTACGCTAAAACCAGAGATTATTTTGATAGATCCAATGCACCCTGAGCGTAAAAACTCGGCATTAGTGAAAAAAGAAATGCGCCAATTACGTGAAATTGTTGGTGCTGATGAAGACGCAAAAGAGTTAATAAATATTGCGCTTAAAAATGCCAGCAAAAGAGTGGTGCTTAAATGGCCGCAAAATGCTGATCTACCGAATGGGGTGATTGCGCCCTCGCATCAAATAACAGGTAAATCTACTCGTTATGATGTTTTTATGATTTAGAATGAAAAAAGCCCGACTGAAAATTTTCAATCGGGCTTTTTTAATTTAATATCGATCAATTATTTAGCAGCACCAACTTCAACAAATGTTGCGCCCTTAACCACCATTTCAACAATAGTTCCCGGAACATCACCAGCCGCATCAAATTCATGCGAACCTGAAGCGCCTTCATAGTTGATTTCTGTGCCAGCTTTAAGCAATGCAACCGCTTTATCCCATTCACCCGGAAGAATAATTTCACCTGGAGCAGATGCAACATCACGAACTGCAGCACTTAGACCATCACGAGAAGCTGAACCATTTTTCTCAACTGCTAGAGCCAAGATAAATGCCGCATCATACGCTTGGGGAGAAAAAATTGCTGTTGAATCAAGCCCAGCATCTTTGGCAAGGCGTGTATAAAGCTCAGAACCCGGAAGATCAGGTGTACCCGGTTTTGTTGCAATCATGCCTTCAACAGCTTTTGCATCAATACCAGTTAATGCTTCATCGCCAACCATGCCATCACCACCAACATAGGTTGTGAAATCACCGCTCTCTACTGCTTGGCGAAGCACAGTTTGACCTGAGCCTGAAGCATAGGCAAGAATTACAAGAGTTTGCGATCCTGTTGCTGCAAGTGAGCCAAGTTCTGCCCGATAATCTGCTTTTCCTTCTTCATGGCCCTCAGATGCGGCAACCATTCCACCGTTTGCTGCAAAAGAAGCGGCAAGCGCATCAGCAAAACCCTTGCCATAATCATTATTAACATAAGAAATAGCAATTTCCTTAATGCCTTTTGATAAGATAAGACGAGCAAGCACATCACCTTGATAAGCATCAGATGGGGCGGTTCTAAACACTAAATCATTGTCATCAATATCAGTAAGCGAAGGAGAAGTTGAAGCAGGTGAAATCATCACAACATTACCCGGAATGCCAGCATTATTTGCACCTGAAATTGTAGCACCTGAACATAAAGCACCAACAATGGCACTTACTTGATCGGTATTAACCATTTTATCGGCAGCGTTGGCAGCAGCAGTTGCATCGGCACAAGTTGTATCAGCGGAAACAAATGAAAGCTGAGTACCAATAATGCCACCTTGTGAATTAACATGGCTGGCTGCTAGTTTTGCACCTTCAAAAATAGGTGGTGTCAGGCTTTCAATTGGGCCAGTAAAACCACCCAAAAACCCAAACTTCACGTCTTCTCCTAAAGCTGGCGCGCTAAGTGCGAGTGCCGAAGCGGCAACGCTTAATATTAATGTTTTTTTCAAAATTTGCATAATTTCCCTCAGAATTCTGTTTACTATAATTAATTTTTGGGTGAAATTTAATCGCTAATATCACCAAAAAATAGCTTTGCACATTATATATACAAGAGTCACGATTATTATTTACACTCCAATATATGCTTGTAAATTCTAAATTAATATTGGTTTGTTTCATTGAAAAACCTTTAAAAAGATGAAACAAGGGGAATGAGTTTTATGAGGCAAAATATGCAAAATTTATTTGTAAGCAGATTATTGATTATTTGGGTATTTATATTTACTCTAAATATAAATGCTTATGCTCAAGAAAATATCATAAATGTAAATGAGGCTTTACAGCAATCTTTGCCTTGCGCTAATGAAAAAATTTCTATTGCCGCCATGCAATGGCCGAGCGCTAGTATTCTAGCCAATATTCATGCTCAAATTTTAGAAAAAGAATATAGGTGTGAAACACAGGTTATTATGGGTGATTTAAGCGCCACTATTTCATCTATGGCAACCACTGGGCAGCCATTAATTGCACCTGAAATGTGGGTCACAAGAATAGCTAAAATATATAATCTAGCAATTGAAAATCAAAAAATACGTAAAGGTGGGCAGGCATTTTCTGGCACAGCGCTTGAGGGTTGGTTTATGCCTCAATCTGTGGCAAAAAATCACCCTGATCTAAAATTAGCATCACAATTAAAAGATTATTGGAGTGTGTTTAGGGGTGAGGGGCAAAAGGCAAGGTTTATTTCTTGTCCAAAAGAGTGGGCATGTGCCACAATTAACAAAAACATGCTTAAGGCACTCGGGCTTGCTGATAGATTTGAAATTATTGAACCCATTGATAGATTTGAAATGGATAGCATGATAGGGGCGGCAGTTTCAAAAAATGAACCCACTCTATTTTATTATTGGCAACCAAATGCAATTTTAACTCAGTTTAATTTTTTACAATTAGATATGGGGAGTTTTAATCAAGAGGCTTTTACCTGTTTAGCAAAATCTAATTGTAAAATGCCCATATTTTCTGCTTTTGCTCCAGAGCCAGTAGTAAATATTTTAGCTGAAAGTGTTTTTGTAAATATTCCAAAAATTGCAAGTTATTTTTTATATGCACAAATGCCAATAGATAAAATGAATGAAACATTGGCATGGCAAAGTGAAAACAATCTATCAGCAAAAGATGCTGCCACTTGGTTTGTTGAGCAAAATGAAGAAGTTTGGAAAACATGGATAGAAAATTAGTTGGGAAATAAAATGATAATTAGAAAATTAACTGATGAAGTGAGCGTTGCTGAGCAAATTGCAATTACTGATATTATTAAAATTAAAGCTTTGGGTTTTAACACAATCGTTAATAACCGCCCTGATGGCGAAATTCCTAATCAGCCAACAAGTGAAGAAATGAAGGCAGCAACACTTGCTGCGGGATTAGAATATTTCTATATTCCCATGGGTAGAGAGGGTGCTTCTGAGCAATTAATAAATGACACAAAAAAAGTTCTTAAAAATAATTCTGGGGCGACCCTTTGTTATTGCAGAACAGGAAATCGCTCAACGATATTATGGGCGCTTTCGCAATCTGATAAATTAGATAAAGATGAAATTATCAAAATTGCAGATGCTGCTGGTTATGATATTTATGGTCTTTATATTTAACAAAATTTTGTAATAGACAATAGCTAAGCATAAGTGGGTATCGGCTTTTATTGTAAAAAATGCAATAATGGTGGTGGAGGTCTTATTATGCCGATTAAAAAAATACTAGTTGCCAACCGTTCTGAAATTGCTATTAGAGTTTTTCGTGCTGCTAATGAATTGGGTTTAAAAACCGTTGCCGTTTTTTCTAATGAAGATAAGTTAGCCCTACATCGCTTTAAGGCAGATGAATCTTATCTTATTGGCGAGGGGCTTAAACCCGTTGATGCTTATCTACAGATTGATGAATATATCCGCATTGCTAAATTAAGCGGGGCAGACGCTATTCACCCCGGATATGGTTTATTAAGTGAAAGCCCTGAATTTGTTGACGCTTGTAATAAGGCGGGAATTATATTCATCGGACCTCGTGCTGTTACAATGCGTGATCTTGGCAATAAAGTTGCCGCCCGAAATATGGCAATTAAAAATAATGTGCCAGTTGTGCCAGCAACAAAGCCATTGCCCAATGATATGGATATTGTTGCAAAAATGGCGGCCAAAATTGGTTATCCTTTAATGCTTAAAGCCTCTTGGGGTGGCGGTGGGCGAGGTATGCGCACTATTATGAATGAAGCAGAATTGCGTAAAGAAGTGCCAGAGGGCAAGCGTGAAGCAAAAGCGGCTTTTGGCAAAGATGAGATGTATCTTGAAAGATTGGTTGAACGAGCGCGCCATGTTGAGGTGCAATTACTGGGTGATAAACATGGTAATTTGGTGCATCTGTTTGAAAGAGATTGCTCGGTGCAGCGGCGCAATCAAAAAGTAGTTGAGCGAGCGCCTGCGCCTTACTTAAATGAAGATTTACGCAAAAAACTTAGTGATGCAGCGTTACGTTTAGGCAATGGTGCAAATTACTGTTGTGCTGGCACGGTTGAGTTTTTAATGGATGCTGATACGAGTGAGTTTTATTTTATTGAGGTTAATCCACGTATTCAGGTTGAGCATACTGTAACTGAGGAAGTTACTGGCATTGATATTGTTAAGGCGCAAATCCATATTATGGACGGCAAAAAAATTGGTGATAAAGATAGCGGTGTGCCAGCGCAAAAAGATATAAAATTAAACGGGCATGCGCTGCAATGTCGAGTAACTACTGAAGATCCAAAACAAAATTTTATTCCCGATTATGGGCGCATAACCGCTTATCGTGGGGCAACAGGTTTTGGTGTTCGCCTTGATGGCGGCACGGCTTATTCGGGGGCAATCATTACTCGTTTTTATGACCCTTTGCTTGAAAAAGTAACCACATGGGCGCCTGATCCTATTGAAGCAATTAAACGTATGGACAGGGCATTACGAGAATTTCGTATTCGTGGAGTTTCAACCAATCTAACATTTTTAGAGAATATTATTGGGCATGAGAAATTTATAAATAATACATATACAACTAGATTTTTAGACAATACGCCTGAATTATTTAATATTGTAGAGCGTAAAGATAGAGCAACAAAACTTCTCACCTATATTGCCGATGTTAGCGTTAATGCTCACCCTGAAGTTAAAAACCGAGCTAAACCGCTAGCAGATGCAGTGCCACCGATTATTCCAAAATTTGATGCAGCAAATAATTTATCTGGCACTCGTCAAATATTAGAAAGACAGGGTGCAAAGGGGCTTGCTGATTGGGTAAAAAGTCAAAAACAGGTATTATTCACCGACACCACAATGCGTGATGCGCATCAATCTTTGCTTGCTACTCGTATGCGAACTTTTGATATTATAGCCATTGCCAACGCCTATTCTAAGGGTTTGCCAAATCTATTTTCGCTTGAATGTTGGGGCGGGGCGACCTTTGATGTTGCTATGCGATTTTTGAATGAAGACCCATGGGAGCGCTTGGCAAAAGTGCGAGATGCTGCCCCAAATATTCTCACGCAAATGTTGTTACGTGGATCAAACGGCGTTGGTTACACCAATTATGCTGATAATGTTGTGAGATATTTTGTTGAGCAAGCGGCAAAAGGCGGGGTTGATGTTTTCAGAGTATTTGATTGCCTAAATTGGGTTGAGAATATGCGGGTTTCTATGGACGCTGTGATTGAATCGGGTAAAATTTGCGAAGGCGTGCTTTGTTATACGGGAGATATGCTTGATCCTAATGGCTCAACTTATGATCTAAAATATTATGTTAATTTAGCCAAAGAATTAGAAAAAGCAGGGGCGCATATTCTTGGCATTAAAGACATGGCGGGATTGCTTAAGCCCCTTGCGGCTAAAAAACTTATTTCAACCTTAAAGCAAGAAATTTCTATTCCATTGCATTTTCACACTCATGACACATCAGGTGCGGCGGCGGCTACGGTGTTTGCGGCATGTGAAGCGGGAGTTGATATTGTTGATTGTGCAATGGATTCAATGTCTGGCACAACCTCGCAGCCATGTTTTGGCTCAATTGCAGCTGCATTAAAAAATGGCGAGCGTGATGCTGGATTTGATGAAGAAGCAATTAGAAAAATCTCTTTTTATTGGGAAGGGGTAAGAAATCAATATCGGGC
>Ga0256834_1003025_pt1 | contig 10247 bp, 10 predicted proteins | sample 4281140metaG_FD_190536 | JGI IMG/M metagenome (GOLD analysis project Ga0256834, IMG submission 190536) | Hydrothermal vent microbial communities from East Pacific Rise, Pacific Ocean - 4281-140 | ecosystem: Environmental > Aquatic > Marine > Hydrothermal vents | place: Pacific Ocean: East... | reverse complement strand
TATCCCAAAAAATGACTCTAAAATTGTAAAGACAATTTTAGAAAATGCACCAAAGAGTGAAGGAGGTTTTTTCGTTGTTCCAAAAATAATTGAGTAAAAACGATTATGAAGGATATTAACCAATGGAATCAGCAACCCTAGAAAAACCTCAAACAACTGATGTAAACACGCTTTTAAAAAATGTTGTAGCTCACGGTGCATCTGATCTGCACCTTGTAAGTAGATCAGAGCCACAAATTAGGATAGATGGAAAACTAATTCCTCTTAATTTAGCCATACTTGATGGACAAATGATTGAAGAAATGTGCTATACACTCATTACCGATAAGCAAAAAAAACATCTTGAAGAGCATAAAGAGGTCGATTTTGCTTTTGCTATTCCAAATGTTGGAAGATTTAGAGGAAACTACTACTACACAATAGGCAATGAATTAGCAGCAGCATTTAGAATAATTCCTACAGAAATTCCATCTCTTGATGATTTAAACTCTCCTGCTATATTTAAAGAAATGATAAAAAGAGAAAAAGGGCTTATTTTAGTAACAGGACCAACAGGAAGTGGTAAATCAACAACACTAGCAGCTCTTCTAAATGAGATAAATATGAAAGAACATAAACATATCATCACAGTTGAAGATCCAGTGGAGTTTATTCACCAAAATAAAAAGTCACTCTTTTCACATAGAAATGTAGGAGAAGATACAAAAAGTTTCTCGAGTGCATTAAAATATGCGATGCGTGAAGATCCAGATATCATACTTATTGGAGAGATGAGAGATAAAGAGACTATTTCAGCAGCTCTTACGGCTGCTGAAACTGGTCACTTGGTATTTGGGACACTTCATACAAATTCTGCGGTTCAAACAATAAATAGAATTGTTGACACATTTGATGGAAGTGAGCAGTTACAGATTAGAAACATGCTTTCAGTTTCATTAGCTTGCGTTATATCGCAAATGCTTCTACCTAAAAAAACAAAAGGACGAGTTGCTGCACAAGAAATCATGATAAACAACCACGCAATCGCCAACCTTATTCGTGAAAATAAAATACACCAATTATATTCACAGATGCAACTAAACCAAGCAAACACTGGAATGCAAACACAAACACAAGCTCTCACTAATTTTGTTCAAAAAAACATCATTCGGAAAGAAGATGCTCTTCGTGTCTCTTCACAACCAGATGAACTTAAAGGCAAGATAGGAGTTTAATCTTTACTAAAATAGTAAAATTAGTACAATTATTTAACTATAATTGTACTATAAAACCTCCTCCATTCTTAATTAATTATCTGTTATAATCCTTCCATTAATAATTAAAGGTATTATAACTTATGGAAAATGTATCTCTACTAGATTTAGTTTCAATTGCTCTTATTCTTTTTTTAGGTATCAAAGGAGTACTTCGAGGATTTGTCAAAGAAGTTTTTGGTCTTATTGGAATCATAGGAGGTATTTTTATTGCATCTAAGTATGCACAAGTAGCGGGAGAATACGCTGATGTAACTTTTTTAAATCTACAAAATAAAGCTTCTATATATCTTGTAGGTTTTATCTCTGTACTTATTATCTTTTGGGCAATTGCTACATTTATTGGTATGCTTTTGGGCAAACTTGTAAACTCTAGCGGTCTTGGAATTGTAGATAAAATTTTAGGTTTTATCGTAGGTGGAGCTAAAGTTTTCTTGATATTTTCAGTTATTATCTATGTTTTGACAAATATCGCCATTTTCAAAGGTACACTAAACTCTATGTTTGAGGGAAGTATGATGTTTCCTATTTTTAAAGAAGTTGGTTCAAAAATCGTACAGTTGGATCCTAGTCAACTAGCACAAGAAGCTACAATAAAAACTTCTGATGACATCACAGAAGATATTAACGAAACAGTAGACACTAATGAAACAGATAAATAAAATTTGAGGTTAGTTTTATGATAAACAACATTGAAAATTTAACTTATGAAGAGTTGTTAGAAAAATTCAAAGCTCTTCTTAAAACAAATGGTCTTAAATATACTGCCCAAAGAGAAGCGATATTAAAAACTTTATTTGACAATGCTGAACATTTTACACCTGAAAATTTATATCTTTTAGTAAAGCAAAGTTATCCTGAATTAAACACGGGGATAACTACAGTTTATAGAACACTAAATTTACTAGAAGAGAACAATATAGTAACTTCTATCTCTTTTGGCTCACAAGGAAAAAAGTTTGAACTTGGAAATAAACCCCATCATGACCACTTAATATGTGAAAAATGTGGCGATATCGTAGAGTTTGAAGATGAACAGATAGAGAAACTCCAAGAAGAGATTGCAAAGAGGTATAACTTTAAATTAACAGATCACCTCATGCAGCTTTATGGAGTATGCCAAAAATGCCAAAAAAATTAAAATCAGGAGAAAAGAACTTTGATCTTTGAGAACCAGTACGAACAACAAAGAATTGAAAAATCACAATCGTTAAAAGATATAGGCAAAGAGCCATATCCTCACAATATAAAAAGAGAAGCAACAACCGCAGAATTTAAAGAAAAATTTGCATATGTATTGGAAAATGAAAACAAAAGAGATGAAAGCAAAAGCTTAAGTGTAAATGGAAGAATAAAGTTTTTAAGACTTATGGGAAAAGCTGCTTTTGCAAAGATAGAAGATGAAAGTGGAATACTTCAAATCTACTATAGCAGAGATGGTATAGGCGAAGAGTGGTTTAAAAGTGCAAAAAAACTTGTAGAAGTTGGAGATATAGTAACTGTAAAAGGTTTTCCATTTGTTACAAAAACAGGCGAACTATCGCTAAATGCAACTTCACTAGAGATTGCAACAAAGTCTATAAAACCACTACCTGAAAAGTTTCACGGTCTGCAAGATATCGAGCTAAGATATAGACAGAGATACTTAGATATGATTATGAATCCAGAGGTAAAAGATGTTTTCAAAAAAAGAGTTAAGATAGTAAGTGTCATAAGACATTTTTTTGAAAACAAAGGTTTTTTAGAAGTAGAAACTCCTATGATGCATCCAATAGCTGGTGGAGCAAATGCAAGACCTTTTATAACGCATCACAATGCACTTGACATCGAAAGATTTTTAAGAATTGCTCCAGAGCTTTATTTAAAAAGACTCGTTGTTGGTGGTTTTGAAGCAGTGTTTGAGATAAATAGAAACTTTAGAAATGAAGGCATGGATCACACTCACAATCCAGAATTTACGATGCTTGAATTTTACTGGGCATATCATAACTATCAAGACTTGATGGCACTAACTGAAGAGTTATTTGAGAAACTTTTAAAAGAACTCAATTTGCCTTCTTCGTTAGATTATGGTGAGATGCAAATTGATTTTAGCACTCCATTTAAAAAAATATCTTGGGATGATTCCTTGATAGAAATTGGTGAAGTTCCAAAAGAGATTATTTACGACAAAGAAGCGATGTTATCATATCTAAAAGAGAAAAACTTAGATGCAGATAAAAGCTTATCGATTGTTAAATTACAAACTGAACTATTTGATCATTTTGTTGAACCAAAACTTATAAACCCAACTTTTGTAACTCATTATCCTATCGAGATAAGCCCGCTAGCAAGAAGAAGTGATGAAAACCCAGAGATTGCAGATAGATTTGAATTTTTTGCAGCAGGGACTGAAATTGCAAATGGTTTTAATGAGCTTAATGACCCAATCGACCAATATGAAAGATTTAAAAATCAGATAGAAAACAAAGCTGACGGAGATGACGAAGCTCACGAGATGGATGAAGAGTATGTTCATGCACTAGGATATGGTTTACCACCAACAGCAGGTCAAGGATTAGGAATTGATAGACTTGTTATGCTTTTAACAAACCAACATACAATCCGTGATGTTATACTATTTCCTGCTATGAAACCGATAAGAACACAAGAAAATGAAGAGGATAGAGAATGAATTTTTTAGAAAAAGATGATCCAATAGTTTATGAAATCTTACAAGATGAACTAAAAAGACAATGTGATCATTTAGAGATGATTGCAAGTGAAAACTTTACATCACCTGCTGTAATGGAAGCGATGGGAAGTATTTTTACAAACAAATACGCAGAAGGCTATCCTTACAAAAGATACTATGGCGGATGCGAATATGCAGACAAAGTAGAACAGTTAGCAATAGATAGAGCTTGTGAATTATTTAACTGCAAGTTTGCAAATGTCCAACCACACTCAGGAAGTCAAGCAAACCAAGGTGTGTATCAAGCACTTTTAAAACCATATGATAAGATTTTAGGTATGGATTTAAGCCATGGAGGACATCTTACACACGGTTCAAAAGTAAGCTCTTCGGGAAAAACTTACTCTAGCTTTTTTTATGGAGTTGAATTAGATGGACGGATAGATTATGATCGTGTTATGGATATAGCTAAAATTGTTAAGCCAAAAATGATAATTTGCGGAGCAAGTGCATATCCAAGAGAGATAGATTTTAAAAAATTTAGAGAGATTGCTGATGCGGTCGGTGCTATCTTATTTGCAGATATCGCACATATCGCTGGACTTGTAGCAGCTGATGAACATCCTAGCCCTTTTCCATATTGTGATGTTGTTACAACTACAACTCACAAAACTTTAAGAGGTCCTAGAGGTGGCATGATAATGACAAATGATGAAGATTTAGCAAAGAAAATAAACTCTGCAATCTTTCCAGGAATTCAAGGTGGACCTTTAATTCATGTCATAGCAGGTAAGGCTGTAGGATTTGGCGAAAACCTTCAAAGTAGTTGGAAAACTTATGCAAAAGATGTTAAAGCAAATGCAAAAATTCTCTCTGATGTACTTATAAAAAGAGGTTATGATGTAGTGAGTGGTGGAACTGACAATCATCTAGTTCTTGTCTCATTTTTAGATAGAGAATTTAGTGGCAAAGATGCTGACAAAGCTTTAGGAAATGCAGGAATAACGGTAAATATGAACACCGTTCCAGGTGAGAGGAGAAGTCCATTTGTTACGAGTGGAGTTCGTATAGGTTCAGCAGCTCTTACAGCAAGAGGTATGAAAGTAAAAGAATTTGAAGTAATAGCAGAAAAAATTGCAGATGTTTTGGATAGTATAGGCGATGAAAAATTACAGGCTAAAATCAAAGATGAAATGAAAGAGTTGGCATCTGGTTTTATTATCTATGATAGAGCTATATATTAGGAGAAGATTATGTACAATGTTGATGTTTCGCTTATAAAAATTGTTACTAGCCACTACTGGTTAAAGCATGACAAAATAATGAATAAAGTGCAACATAAGGGAAAAATGTTTTTTGATAAATATGAAAAAATTGACTCTTCTCTATCAAGGTCTATTATGAATGATTATGATGATGGTAAAATTGTTATAGCACACTCTCTTATAAACGATTATGATAAAGTTGAAAATATAGTCTTTGATTACAATGGTAGAAACACCGAAAGGTTTTGGCATAGAGCACAATTAATGCTTCGTGAAGAAGGTTTTTTAAATTTTACTGCATATGAAAGCAAAACACCAGGTCATTTGCATTTGTATGTACACAAAGGGCATACAACACTTAATGAAGCTCATCAACTTTCAAAAACATTATCTACAAAACTAGCACAGAAACTACCAAGAGAGTGGAAGATGTTTCCAAACCCAGATATACCAAGAGAATTCAATATTTTAAATTTGCCTATGAAAATCTACGAAAAAGAGCGTGGATCATCATGGGCTAGACATATGTAAATAAAGGAGAAGTTGTGGAAGATAAATTAGAAAAGTTAAAAAAAGAGAGTAATTTGAGTGATATTATACTAGAAAAAGATAGTTCAGGTGGCGATAAAACAAAAAAATATCTGTTAATTGCTGCATCTTCTGTATTGTTATTTTTAATTGTACTTATTGTACTCAAGATGTTCAATAATACTGATATCTCTCAAAGTGAAAATTTAGCAGGTATTGGTGACAGTATAGAACAAAAAAGTCAAGAAGTAGCAGATAAAAGCATCAACGCATTTGATGAGGCTAAAAATACACTTTTTAAAGAAGAACCTATTATCGATGAAAGTTCAGAAACTGATTTAAAATTTGAAGAAATGGTTAGAAAATTAAAACAGCAAGATGCAGAAGAAAATCGAGAGATTGTTGCAAAAGAAGAGAATAAAATAGATATAACTCAAGAAAAAGAAGAAAATGTTCTAAATAAAATTAAAGAAGTTACAACAGCTCCTGTAAAAGTAGTCCAAGAAAAAATAGTGACTAAGGTAGAAAAAGTAGAAGAGGCACTAAAACCAAGCAGATCTACTCCTATAGTGGAAACAGTTGCAATTTCAACGCCAAAAGAAGTTATAATCTCAACAAAACAAGAATACACTCCTATTTCATCGCCGATTTCTAGCATGAGTGGTTATTTTATTCAAGTTGGGGCGACAGCTAAATCATTTCCTGATAGAAGATTTCTTACAAAGATTAAAAATTCAGGATTTGATTATATAGTGCATAAAGTAGTTATAAAAGGTAAAGATATCAAAAAAGTTCTCATCGGACCTTATGAAACAAGAGCTGAGGCAAGAAACAATTTAAACAATGTACAATCAATGATAAATCCTAGTGCATATATCTATAGGATAAAATAGCGTGCTAGAGTATCGTCAGTTACTTTTTGACCAATTAACACCTATCTCTATTTATGCAAAACTAAAAGAGAAATTCAAAAATGAACTCTCTTTTTTATTTGAAAGTGCCATCAACTCTGAAAAAGGAAATTATAGCTTTATATTCATCGGAGTAAATGAGCGAATTTCTTATAAAGATAAGATTACTTCAGTAACTGATAAAAATGGGGAAAAAAGAGAAATAGAAGAGAACCCATTTTCATTTCTAAAATCATATTATAAAAAAATTGACCCAGAACCGTATCTTGAACTCTCTCAAAAACTAAACATTGGTTACATCGATGGATTTGTAGGTTTCATAGGTTATGATGGGGTTAAAATTTTTGAACCAACCTTAGAAAAACATATGAATCATTTAAAAGATGAACTTCATACTCCAGATCTTGACCTAATCCGTCCAAAACTTGTATTGGCATTTTCTCACAAAAGCAATAAACTCACACTCATAGCTCACAATGAGAATTATGCAAAAGAGCTTGATAGTTTGATAGATTATCTTCAAGAGCCTTATGAAAGTATCAAGATTAAAAAAACGACTATTGATTCAACTCTAGGATCATTTGCCTTTAGCAAAGAACAGTTTTTTAAGATGATAGATGATTCCAAAGAAATGATAAAAAGTGGAGATGTATTTCAAATACTAATGTCAAATCGCTTCACACAATATGCCAATATAGATACTCTCTCATTTTACAGAGTCCTAAGAAGCCAAAACCCATCACCTTATATGTTTTTACTTGATTTTGGTAATTTTTCAATTGTTGGTAGTTCTCCTGAGGTTATGGTAGGGCTTCATGACAAGCATATTCTTCTTCGCCCGCTTGCTGGCACAAGAAGACGAGGACAAACACCCCAAAGAGACCAAGAGTTGACAAATGAGATGCTAAATGATGAAAAAGAGTGTGCCGAGCACTTAATGCTTATAGATTTAGGCAGAAATGATGTCGGACGAGTCGCAAAAACAGGAACCGTAAAAGTGACAGATATGATGAGAGTTGAAAAATATTCACATGTTATGCATATGGTTAGTGATATAGATGCACTCTTAGCTGAGAAACACGATATGTTTGATCTCTTTGCTGCAACTTTTACAGCAGGAACTATGACAGGTGCTCCAAAAATTCGTGCGATGGAACTCATAGCCAAGTATGAAGGTATAAAAAGAGGTTTTTATAGTGGAGCTATAGGGTATTTTGGATTTGATGGAAATATGGATAGTGCAATTGCAATTCGAACTGCATGGAAAAATAATGAAAAAATTGTCTTTCAAGCAGGTGCTGGAGTAGTGGCAGATAGCCAAAAAGAGTTAGAATATCTTGAAGTAAACAATAAACTAGGTGCAATGATGAGTACCTTAGAAAAGTTAAATAATGAAAAATAAAAATTTTACAATATTTGGTAATCCCATAAAACACTCTATATCTCCTAAGATGCATACTTTTGCGATAGAAGGATTAGGACTTGGAGCTAATTACTCTAAAACTCATCTTGAAGATGGAGAAAAATTAAAAGATATATTTCTAAAAGATTTTGACGGAGCAAATGTTACAGTCCCTCATAAAGAAATAGCATATAAGCTTTGTGATGAAGTAAGAGGAATTGCAAAAGAGATAGGTGCAGTAAATACTCTCATAAATGAAAATGGAGCGATGATAGGTTATAACACAGATGCAAATGGATTTTTAAAGTCTGCAAAAGAGTTTGGAGATATAAAAACCGTTTTAATATTAGGAGCTGGAGGAACTGCAAAAGCTCTTAGTACAATTTTTAGACAAAACGGTATAAAAGTTACAATTTTAAACCGCTCACAAAATCGTTTAGTTTCTTTCATTAACAAAGAATTTGAAACTTTTACTTGGGAAAAATTTCAACCAAAAGCATATGACCTTGTGGTAAACACAACCTCAGCAGGTTTACAAGATGAGAATCTCCCCGCCCCTCTAAATATAATGGAAAATATTTTTAAAAAAGCTCGTTTTGCTTCAGATGCAATCTACAATAAAAACACACCATTTTTAAAAATGGCTAAAGAATTTAAAGTGCCAAATAAAGATGGAGCTGATATGCTTTTGTATCAAGGAGTATTGGCTTTTAATCTTTTTTATGACAATAAATTTGAACAAGATGAGATTACAAAATATATGAGAAAAGCTTTTTAAATCCTAACTCTATCACTAAGAGCTCTTGAAAGTGACATCATATCAACATTTTCCAAACTAACACCAGTTGGAACTCCTTGTGCAATTTTACTAAACTCTACCGAATAACTTTTTAACTTATCTTCAACAAAAAGTATAATACCATCACTCGCCAAAGATGGGCTAAATGCAAAAATAATCTCCAAAACACCAGAACTTACAATCTTTTCTAATTTCTCAATCTGTTCAAAATCAAGATTTTCCAATACAAAATATCTACCTTGATAAGATGCATTTTCTTCCATAACAAGAATATCTTTTGCACTCTCAACAATACATAATTTACTCTCATCTCTATCTTCATCTGCACATATATCACAAAGTTCATCTTCACTAAGACCTCCGCAAATTGTACATTTTCTGATATTGCTAATCGCATCTTCTATGGAGTGTGCAAGTTTTAGAGCTGAAAATGAGTCAAACAATACCATATGATACGCATACCGAATCGCAGATTTTTTACCCACAGTAGGAAGCTTCGACAACGCATCTACTAAGTTATTAAACTTCTCTAAACCTCTTTTTTTCATATGCTTAGTTTAGCTTATTTTCATTAAATTAAAGACAGTGAATTAATATAATTTAACTATTTTTAATAATAATAAGATAAAATACATGTTTAAAATAATTTTAAGTAAAAGAGACTCATGAGCGAAATAAAAAATTTATGTGATATTGTTATTTTTGGAGGTCATGGGGATTTAGCATTTAGAAAATTGATGCCCGCTCTTTATCATCTTTGTAGTGATGGTTATCTTGATAATCAAACCCGTATTTTCTTAACCACAAGAGTTGATATGAGTGATGATGAACATAGCTCATTGGTTCACTCAAAACTTCACGAGTTTTTGGGAGAGGGAGAGTTTGATGATGAGAAGTTTGAAAAATTTAAAGAACAGCTTAAGGTTATCAAGATTGACTTGGGAGAACAAGAGAGTTATGAAGCTTTAAAAAACTCTCTTGATGAATTTCCAAATCGCGATAGAGTCAATTATTTTTCTACATCTCCCTCTTTTTTTGGTGCTATTTGTAAAGCATTAAGCAAATGGGAGCTTGCATCTACACAGAGTCGAGTAGTGCTTGAAAAACCAATTGGTCGAGACCTTGCATCTTCACAAGAGATTAACATAGAGGTATTAAAATATTTCAAAGAGTCACAAATATATCGAATTGATCACTATCTTGGAAAAGATACGGTACAAAATATCATAGCACTTAGATTTTCAAACCGTATCTTTATGCCTCTTTGGGATGCAAGTAACATCGATCATGTTCAAATTACAGTCGCTGAGAGTGTTGGTGTTGAAGGGCGTGGAGGATATTATGATGATTATGGAGCATTGAGAGATATGATTCAAAATCATCTATTGCAACTTCTTTGTTTGATAGCCATGGAA
>Ga0256834_1003024_pt1 | contig 10248 bp, 10 predicted proteins | sample 4281140metaG_FD_190536 | JGI IMG/M metagenome (GOLD analysis project Ga0256834, IMG submission 190536) | Hydrothermal vent microbial communities from East Pacific Rise, Pacific Ocean - 4281-140 | ecosystem: Environmental > Aquatic > Marine > Hydrothermal vents | place: Pacific Ocean: East... | reverse complement strand
TTTCGCAAAAAAATAGATAACCTATTAATATAATTGACTTTTTTGGAAAAGAATTTTTAAAAAGTCATATGTATGAAAAATATTTTTTAATAATTAGTGCAACAGATTGGATGCATAATGAGGAAAATTTTGACGCACTGACGTCAAAATTGTTTTTTATCTAGATTTTATTTTGCATAAAGACACAATCTAACTCGTTTTTATTTGCATAAGAAATAATCTTATCTTTTGTAGCTAATACATATGGGCAATCTGTAATTGCCAAAATAGACTTTCTTATCTGCCAAAAAGAATCCTTAACCTTTATATCTCTATCTATCACCTTAGAAAATATCTGAGGTTTTCTACAAACTACAGGACGTCTTTTATAAATAATACATCTGCCTTGTGTGTCAAGATTTGGACATTTTGTACCTTTAGGAAGAATTAAAGAATAACCATAACTCCATCTATATATTTTAGGAGGATGAAAATAAAAAGGTTTATCTTCAATAAGAAAAGGAGGCTCATCGTAAGGAGTCATATATATAGATTTATCATCTTCAATAACATCTAAAGCAAAAAGTCCTATTTCTTTTTCTAAAAGAGGTATCTCAAAAAATTCTTGTAATGCATCTTTTTTAGGGCCAATACAACAAAGAGTACAATTCATAGGTCTACAAAGATAGGAATTTATTGATTCTAATTCTTTGTCAATAATATTTTGCTGAATAAAGTAAATAACTCTTTCTAGCAGGTCCAATTCTTGGCCATCTTCAGATAATATTTTGGGAATTAATTTCTTTCTTGAGTAGTTATCATTTTTTACAACTTCTATATAGGAAAGCTCATCCAAGTAAGGAGTTAATATATCTACAGGAGTATCATAAGTTATATCTTCAAGTTCTATTTTTTTAGGTAATTCAAAGATTATTTTCTTTAACTCAGAATAGGGACTTGTTAAATAGAGCATGAGTGTTAACCTACAAAGTGGCCAAACTGGATTTTGAAGCATATTTAAGGCCGAGTTTGCTAGATTATCATTTAATAACTTGGCATATATATTATTATTTTTTATTCTTACCGTCCCAGACATAAATATAACTATACTCTATTTTACTAAAAAGGAAAAAGGTTAAGTTATGAAAAGAAGAAAGATTATACTAAAGGCACATGAAGAAAGAAGGATAAAAGCAGGTCACCTTTGGGCCTTTAGTAATGAAATAGATACACTTAAAAGCCCTCTTAAAGAATTTAGCCCTGGTGAAATAGTAGATGTCTATGATTTTAGAGAGACCCCTTTAGGCTCTGCTTATGTAAACCCTCATAGTCTTATTTGCGTTAGGATATTTAGTAAACGTATAGGAGCAAACCTAAACAAAAATTTGATTGTTGAGAGGCTAAAAGAGGCAAAGAGACTAAGAGAGGTATTTTTTGATAAACCTTTCTACAGAGCATTTTATGCAGATGCAGACAGACTCCCTGGGCTTGTTTTAGACCGCTATGATAAACTTATTGTATGTCAGATATATGCATGTGGTCTAGAAAAGGCTCTTCCTGATTTAATAGATGCAATATGTGAGGTATATAAACCTGAAGCAATCTTACTTAAAAATGATGCCCCAGTAAGGTCTTTAGAAGGGCTTGATCTATATGTTGATCCTATAATGGGGGAGGTCCCAGAGGTAATTACTGTTCCTGAAGGAGGGTTAAATTTTAAAGCCCCTCTTTTAAAAGGACAAAAAACTGGCTGGTATTATGATCAAAGACTTAATAGAGACAGACTCTTTAGATATGTTAAAGGTAGCTCTGTACTAGATTGTTTCTGCTATGTAGGTGCATGGGGGATTAGAGCTTTTGGTTTTGGTGCAAAGGAACTTTGTTTTATAGATAGCTCTGCTCAAGCAATGGACTTTGTTAAAGAAAACATTGAGCTTAATAAGGTAAATATACCATGTGACTTTATTGTAGAAGATGCAGCTAACGCATTAACTGAATTAGTAGAACAAGGGGAAAAATTTGATGTCGTGCTTTTAGACCCACCAGCCCTTATTAAAAACAAAAAATTCTTACATGTTGGTAAACAAGCTTATATTAAACTAAATAGGCTTTCTATGAAACTCATAAAATCAGGTGGTTTCTTAGTAGCTTCCTCTTGTTCTTATCATTTAAACGAATATGAATTAAAAGATGTGATAAGAAGGGCTGCTCTCCAAGAAGGAAGATATGCAAAAATTGTGGAAAAGGGTGGCCAAGGACTTGACCACCCGATCCATCCAACTATTCCAGAATCCTATTATCTAAAAACTTATTATGTATGGATAAGTTAATTATCTATTTCCCATAAGCTTCCATCTCTTGATTTGCAGGGAAATCCGGTACCACGTGAATTCCATCATAGTAAACCTTTATGTGAGCCACTATCATACCATCTACAGCCAGAGGTATGACCCAACTAGCCTCTGGTTCTCTAAATTCTGCTCCATCTAATACCTCTATTTTAGAAACGATACCAGGTAAGGATTTTTTTACTATATTAAATCCTGGGACATCTTGAGTATATATCCGTGGATGGTAACCTTTAGGTAACAAGGTACCATCAACAGGATTAAACTCTAAAACTCCTATAGCCATCCCTTTATATACTATAGCAGCCTTTAGTATAACCTCGCCTCCAGGTGCCCTTATTGCCCATACTTTACCTGCAACAAAATATGGCCTTGCTGCTTTAGCTGTTGAAACTGCCTTTGCGGCATTTTGTAGAAAAGCAAGTGGTATATTAGGTGCTTGAGGAGCTGGCGCTGGCCCAGGTGGACCAGGAGGTGGTGCTGGCCCTTGTGGTGGCACAGGGGCACCTGGTGGTGGAACAGGTGCTCCATTAGGTGGAGATGGTGGAGGCGCATTACCAGGAGGAGGTACAGGAGCAGGTGCTGGTGCAGCATTTGGGGCACCTGGTGGTGGAGCTGGTGCAGTTGGTGAAGGTGTCGTAGGTGTTGCTAAATTCTGTTCAGTTAAAAGAGGAGGAGCTGTATTGTTACTTGCTTGTGTCATGGCTATGCCTCCTATGAATAATAACAACACAGTCAATGTTAAAAGAACTGATATCTTTTTCATGAGTTATTCCCTCCCTTTATTTTCCCTTTTTGATTTCAGAAAGTTCTTTTTCAAGTTTATCTAAACGTCTTTCCAAAGAATCAAACCTCTTAATTAATGATCCCAGTAAGTCTTCCTCTTTATTTGGTTTATCATTTACATGACTCCTTTGTTGTGTTACCCAAAAAGCCACACCTACAATAGCCAATAACAAGATAAACCATACCCCTTCTGGTCCAAATATGGGACCAAACAACCTAGGAGGTGGTCCAGGTGGCATTGGCCCGCAAGCAGAAATTATGGACATAAGTCCCAAAGGAATTAAAACCGAAAATATAATACGTTTTAGATCTACCCCCAGATTTAACTTTAACTTTTTAAACTTTTTCATGATACACCTCCTATGATTTAGAGGTTATTAAGATGCTAATGATCTAAAATATCCTTTGTTATTAATGTAACTTTTAATTTATAAATAGTCCTTAAAAAAAGATTAAAAAATTATTAAGTATTTAAAACAATAGATTGTAATTTATAGATTTACTACAAAAAGTGATGTAAATACTTTAAAAGTTAATAAAGCCAAAGAACCCTTTGATTTATCCCTAAAAAAGGGCTAATCTAAAGTAACTTGCTTAAAATTTTTAGGAGGAAGCGGGTGATAAAAAGGGAGCTTGCTCCAGATGCCTTAACAGGTGAAAAAGAGCTAGAAGTAAACCTTAGGCCTAAAAGCCTTAGAGAATATATTGGACATAAAGAGCTAAAAAAAGCACTTTGTATATTTATTGAAGCAGCTAAAAAAAGAAACGAAGCATTAGATCATTGCCTCCTTCATGGATATCCAGGGCTTGGTAAAACTACTCTTGCTCATATTATTGCATCTGAGATGGGTGTAAATATAAAAGCCACATCTGGTCCTGTTATAGAAAGACCAGGAGACCTTGCTGCAATACTTACAAACCTAGAGCCAGCAGATGTCTTGTTTATAGATGAAATCCATAGACTTAGCCCTGTTGTAGAAGAGATACTTTATCCTGCGATGGAAGATTTTCAACTCGATATTGTTATAGGGCAAGGCCCTGGAGCAAGAAGTATTAAGATAGACCTTCCTCCTTTTACACTTATTGGAGCAACAACTAGGGCAGGACTCCTTTCTCCACCATTTAGAGACCGATTTGGTGTAGTACTTAGAGTGGATTTTTATTCTGATGATGAACTTTATGAGATAGTAATACGTTCTGCAAAAATACTTGGCGTAAAGATAGAGCCTGAAGGGGCACTTGAGATTGCAAAGCGTTCTAGAGGTACACCAAGGATCGCAAATAGACTCTTAAGACGAGTTAGAGATTTTGCTGAAGTAAGGGCAAAAGGAATCATCACAAAAGATGTTGCAGACAAGGCGCTTAAAATGCTAGATGTAGATAAAAAGGGCCTTGATCAGATGGACAGGCGCATTTTGTGGGCTCTTATCTACAAGTTTAAAGGAGGTCCTGTAGGAATTGAAACCCTTGCCACAGCAGTCGGAGAAGAAAAAGGCACTTTAGAAGATGTCTATGAACCTTTTTTAATCCAAAAGGGCTATATACAGCGTACTCCAAGAGGAAGAGTTGCAACAGATCTTGCCCTAAGACATCTTAATGAGCTAGGTATCTATTTCGATAATTTTAAAAGTAGTTATTAAAACTTTAAAAGGAGATTGTATTAACATGGCAGTAAGGAGCTAAATGCATCAAAACTGCGTTTAAATATAGAACCAGAAAAACTGGGCTTTAAATGCCTTAAAGAGTTTGATGGTGCAATATCTGAACAAGTTGATTGGCTTGGGTTAGGACAAGATAGGGCAATTGAGGCATTAGATTTTGGACTAGGCTTAAGACACAATAAATTTAATGTATTTGTTGCTGGAGACTATGAAACAGGAAGACTTGAGCTTGCTAAAAAAATGGTTAAAAAGGTAGCAAAAGAAACTGCTTCTTCCCTGTTTGACTGGTGCTATGTACATAATTTTAAAGACCCTGACTCTCCCATTGCCCTAAAACTTCCTAAAGGTGAAGGAAGAAAATTTAAAGAATTAATGGAAGAACTTGTAGATAACTTAAAACAAGGTATCCCTAAAATATTTGACTCTGAGACCTATGTTACAAGAAAAGAAGAGGTTATTCGTGAATTTAATCAAAAAAGACGGGAGATTTTTACAGAACTTGAGGAAAAGGTAAAAGAAAAAGGGTTTATATTACAGGCAGACCAAACTGGAATGATGGTAATTCCAGCTAAAGAAGATGGCTCCCCAATGAATCCAGATGAGGTCTCAAAGCTTAGTGAAGAGGAACAAAAGTCTCTACAAGAGAAGGGAAATGAGCTTCAAAAGCTAATGAGTAGCTCAATGAGACGTATTCATGAGCTTGAGCTAAAAGTTAGACAAGAATTAAAAAACTTAGACAGAGAGCTTGTTGCACAAGAGGTTGACCTTGAATTAAAAGAAATAAGGCAAAGATATCAAGACAACAAAGAATTGCAGGCATATTTAGAGGATGTAAAAACACATATTGTCCAAAACTTTAGAGATTTTCAACCCCAGCCACAACAACCACAAATGCCAATTCCACTGCCTTTTTCCTCCCCATCTTTTACACAATATGAAGTAAATTTATTGGTAGATAACTCAGATACCCAAGGCGCACCTGTAGTAGTTGAACCTAATCCTACCTATCCCAATCTCTTTGGTGCAGTAGAAAGAAAGGCTCAATTTGGAGCACTTCTTACAGATTTTACTATGATAAAGGCAGGTGCACTTCATAAGGCAAATGGAGGATTTTTAATATTAAATGCCCTTGATCTTTTAAAATGGCCATTTTCTTATGAGGCTTTAAAAAGAACTATTAGACAAAAAAAACTTTCCATAGAAGACCCTGGAGATCAACTAGGTCTATTTACTACCAAAGGACTTACTCCAAAGCCCATAGAGCTTGACGTAAAGGTGGTATTGGTTGGAAGTCCATTTTTATATTATCTACTTTATAACTATGATGAAGAGTTTAGAGAAATATTTAAAGTTAAAGCCCACATGGATATCCATGTTGATCTAACTAAAGAACATCTTGAACAATTTTTTTCTACTATAAAATTCTTTATTGCAGAGCAAGGTCTAAGAGACTTAGATGGAAGCGCATGTGCAAGGCTTGTTGAATACAGTGCTGAGCTTGCCGGGGCTCAAGATAAGCTTTCTTTATATATGGAGCATATTGCAGAGCTTTTATTTGAAGCAGACTTTATAGCTGGGAGAAAAGGCCACTTACATATAGAAAAAGAAGATATAGATCAGGCAATCAAACAAAGAATAAGAAGGGCAAGCCTTTATTCTGATCATATTCAAGAGTTGATTTTAAAAGATATTTTAAAGATAGAGACTCAAGGTAAAAAGGTAGGTCAGGTAAATGGGCTTTCTATATATGATTTAGGAGACTTTATGTTTGGAAAGCCTACTCGTATTACTGCAAACATTGCTATTGGAAAAGAAGGAGTAGTTAATATTGAAAGAGAGGCAGAGTTAAGTGGCAAGATACATACAAAAGGGGTAATGATCTTATCTGGATACTTGCGAGAAAAGTTCTCTAAAAAAAGACCTCTTACCTTAAGTGCAACTATTTGCTTTGAACAGAGTTATGGAAAAGTAGATGGGGATTCTGCCTCTGGAGCAGAGCTATTTGCGCTTTTATCTGCCCTTTCAGGTGTAGGTATAAAGCAATCTATTGCAGTCACTGGAGCTGTTAGCCAAAAAGGTGAAATCCAGGCAGTAGGTGGTGTATCAAAAAAGATAGAGGGCTTCTTTGATGTCTGTAAAGAGAGAGGCTTAACTGGAGAGCATGGAGTTATTATACCTGCTTCAAACTGTAGGGACCTGATGCTAAAAGATGAGATTATTGATGCAGTTAAGGATGGAAAATTTCATATTTGGTCAGTAGAAAAGGTAGAAGATGCCATAAAGATATTAACAGATATGGAAGCAGGTGAGGCAGATGAAAAAGGTAATTTCCCTGAAGGAACACTTTTTTATCTAGTTGATAAGAAACTAGAAGAGTTAGCAAAATTGGCAAAAGAAGCCTCAGAGTCTGAGGAAAAATCAAGTAATGAGGAAAAGGAGTGATGCGATTTCGGCGACTCTTCGACGTTTTGTATGGTGAGATAAATATATAGTATCAAATCCACACAAGACAAATCGAGGAGCCAAGTTTAAATGGTTTATTTCAAGCGGTAAGAACTAGAACACGTGGATACAGGATAACCTTTTTTAGCCTTTCCTGTTAATTTACTAATAATGATCTTATACTTAAAGGTACACCATAGGGGCACCCATCTTGTGCTATTGTAGATAATACTCCATATTCTGCTTTTTTTAGTAAGGATTTTGCTTCATCTTCTGTAATAGCCAGCTCTTTTCTTCTCATATCTTTCATAATATTAGCTAATAAGTTTATATGTAAAAACTGTCAATCTCAACTTATCCAAGTTGATAGTAGATTGCATTGCCCCGCTTTGAGAGGATTGAAACACGTTATTTTCTACCCTTCTCCAAGCAAGAACTCCCAACTTAAAAATCCTGGCATCAGTAGCTGATTTATGAAGATATGGAGATGAAAGAAATAATGAAGGTTCGTCATAAAGGGGTTTAAGGGCTTTGAGAAAAGGGCGCTAAGGTCATGTTAGAGATTTTTTAAAAGCTCTTAGATGACTTCTTGGTCGCCCCTTTGAAAAGCTCTTAAAGCTCTCATCCCCAATCCCCATAAAGCCCCTATGTCAGTCTTTATCAAGATATAATTATTATAAACGCCTAATTAATGGCATATGTGATTTTATATTGCTATCTAACAATAAAAACATTGGGTTTCCTTCTTCCAAGGAATCCAAAAAGAAATAATAACAAGGGATACGAGCCATTAAAAATAGATCAAAATCAACATCTTTAGAAATATTAGGTTCTACAAAAGGGTTAAGTACCACTTCCCCTATCTTTCTTTCATTGGCAGGGAAAAGCTGTGGTAAAGATATCTCTATAATCCACAAATAAGGAGGCAGCATATCTTCTAAGTCATTTAAAAATTCCGTTGACTCTCTATTTCCTTCCCAATCAGAGAAATCTTTAAGATTTGCTATGTAGCTCTTCTTTTTGGCAAAAACAGCACGTAAAACAATCCTTTTCATCCTAATAAATTTGGTTAGCCTTTTAATCCAGTGGTTTTCCTTTGACTCAGATGGGATTGATGGGACTAAAGAATAAATAAAACCAAGAGATACAGCCTCAGCATGAACTCCACTATATTTAACCTCCCTATTTAATAATTCTACTACATAATCCACATTAGCCTTATTGACATGGCATCTTGGCACGCAGTAATTAGGCCCAAAGTTATCATCATGGCCTATAAAACTGCTTGTCCAATTTTCACTTGGAACATATCCAACTCCACCTCCAACATCAAAATAGCTAATTTCAGCATCAGGTACCCAGGTATCTTTATTAAAGGTGTGTCCAAAAAATGGAATAATGTGTCTTGGTGGGGCATTATCCGGAATTTCTGGACCGCTAAAGCGAAAACCAAGCATAGCTCCAGCACCTGATTCAACACCAGCATATATAAATTTTTGGTATGGTAAAGAGTCTCTAAACTTATCATCTAGGGTATAATCAACATCTCTAAATCCAATATCAAGACTAGTTAAGACCCTTCTAATCTCTACTACTGTCATACCCTTTCCAGGTTCTCTACCACTTTCTGGAGTAATGTCTGCCAATTCATTTATCTTTTTATAGGAGATATCCCCTTCTGGAAGATGATTAGACAAAAGGCTTCTAAGTGCTACTTGAGCACATGCCTTATTTAATGAATTTTGTTGACAATATAACACACCTTTTATTGAAAATTGTCTGTCACCACAAGAGATTTTAAAAGTCTTAGACCTGGCAATAAAATTGCGGGGATTCGGATATTTTTTAAATACAGCTTCAAAAACATGCCACTTATTAACCCTTTTAGATTTTACCTGGTCATGTTTTAGTATGGCATAGCCTATAAAGTCTCGACTAGTTAATCTTTTAAGCTCCTCTGTCTTTTTAAATCCCTTTTTCCAAAAACAAAGCCTTAAAGCCCCTTTAAACTTATAATCAGGGAAATATGCTTGAAGTTCATTATTTTCTTCTAAGATCAATCCCTGAGGAGAAATCTTTTCTAAGGTAATTGTCTCCATTCCCAGAGACCTTGCAAGGGAAAAGCAACGCCTTAAAGAGTTTATGCCATTAAAACGAGATTCTATAAAATCAAAACTAGAAAAAGGAGGGGAAGCTGAATAAATTTTAGTCTCTTCTGAAAAGACGGTTCTATGACTAGATAGTCCGTTTAACCGCACAATTAAAGGTCCTTTTTATGAAAAGGATAAAGTGCTTTTTTTAGCTTTATTGTGTGCACGTTCTATTTTTCTAACAAACCTACCTATGTTCCTTTTATATTTCATATTAACTGAGATAATTTCTGTCTTGTCTGCAAATCTTTTTCTTATCTCTTCAGCTATTTTAGGACTAGTAAATCTTGCTTGTTCTTCCTTTTTCATATCTATCCCCAACATATTTTTCATATATTTTTAGTCTATACATTTTTCTACTGATTTTGAAGTATTTCTTGATCATTAGAAGACTTTACTAATTTATTACATATAGACGAGGCTACTTATAGCCATATCCAATTCTATCCCATGCTTCTTTGTACTTTTCATTATCATAAGAGCTAAGTTGTAACCAATATGAAATCCTTCCATCTTTTCTTTCTCTCTTACAAGCTAAAGATTTGACTTCATCAGGAAATAAAATAAAGGCACTAGGCTCTTTAATTACATTATTAACAATTACCCAATAATCCCCCATGATTTTTTCAAGACTTTTCCCCAATGGAACAGGATTTCTTTTACTTAACGTTTTAACCTGAATCCCTATAAATTTTGTGCCTTCTCGATTATAAGCAATTATATCTATGCCACGTGCATTTCTAGAGGTAGGCATTACATTCCAACCCATTTTTGATAATCTGTAACACGTGTAATAAAGACCTATATTCCCTGTGATTTGTGCATCAAATTTCATATTATTTTAAACCATACCTTATTTGGGAAATCGGTTAATTATATTAT
>Ga0256834_1003023_pt1 | contig 10249 bp, 8 predicted proteins | sample 4281140metaG_FD_190536 | JGI IMG/M metagenome (GOLD analysis project Ga0256834, IMG submission 190536) | Hydrothermal vent microbial communities from East Pacific Rise, Pacific Ocean - 4281-140 | ecosystem: Environmental > Aquatic > Marine > Hydrothermal vents | place: Pacific Ocean: East Pacific... | reverse complement strand
GGGCCATGGCGATCATCACCCGCTGGCGCATACCGCCGGAAAACTCGTGGGGATAGCGGTCGATACGGTTTTTTGCATCCGGAATATGCACCGCATCCAGCATTTCGATGCTGCGCTTCTTGGCGCTGGCATAATCCAGCCCCTGATGGTGCATCAATACCTCGGTCATTTGCCGGGCAATGGTCAGATAGCCGTTGAGGCAGGTCATGGGATCCTGGAAGATCATGCCGATACGGTTGCCGCGGATGCGGTTGATCTCCCTTGGCTTCATCCCCACCAGCTCCTGCCCCTGAAAGCGAATGCTGCCATGCAGCTGGCCATTGCTGGCCAGCAGGTTGATGATGCTCAGCACCAACTGGCTTTTGCCGGAACCGGATTCTCCGACTACGCCCAGGGTTTCCCCTTTTTCCAGGCGGAAGGACAAGTCATTGACTGCATACACCTCCCCGTCATTGGTGTGGAAGGAGGTACGCAGGTTGTTTACTTCCAGCAATGGCATCAGCTTACCCCGCTATCCTTGAGGTGGAATCCCGTTCGCGCCCATGGGGCGCTCCCACGGGGGAATTCGGGCGATACGCATGAGCCTGTAGGAGCGGCCCATGGCCGCGACCAACCCGGTTCAGATCATTACCCATCATGTTCATCTGTCCTTGGGATCCAGCGCATCGCGCAGGCCGTCGCCGATAAAGTTGAAGCAGAACAGGGTGGCGGCGAGGAAGCCCGCCGGGAACAACAGCGCCCAGGGAGCGCTTTCCATGTCCTGTGCGCCCTCGTTTACCAGCGCGCCCCAGCTGGTGTCCGGTTCCTGAACGCCCAGTCCCAGGAAACTGAGGAAGGATTCCACCAGAATCACCTGGGGGATGGTAAGAGTGACATAGACCACCACGATGCCAAGCAGGTTGGGCACGATATGCCGCAGGATGATCCGTGGCGTGCTCACGCCACAGGCCATGGCCGCCTCGACGAATTCCTTGTTTTTCAGGGTCAGGGTCTGGCCACGCACGATGCGCGCCATGTCCAGCCAGTTGATGGCGCCGATGGCGATAAAGATCAGATAGATGTTGCGCCCGAAAAACACCATCAGCAGAATGACGAAGAACATGAAAGGCATGGCGTACAGGATGTCCACGATGCGCATCATGATATTGTCCACCCGCCCGCCAATATAGCCGGCGGTGGCGCCCCAGGTAATGCCGATGACCAGGCTCACCAGGGTAGCGATGATGCCCACCATCAGCGACATGCGCCCGCCATGGAGGGTGCGCACGAACAGATCCCGTCCCACGCTGTCGGTGCCGAAGATATGACCGTTCTCCAGGCTTGGTGGCGTGGAGATCAGATCCCAGTCGATTTCGTCGAATTCGTAGGGGCTGAGCCAGGGGGCGGCGACCACCAGCAGGGAAATGATCATCAGCACCACCACCGCCGTGAGGGCCGCCTTGTTGCGCAGCAGGCGCTGCCAAGCATCCTGCCACAGGCTGCGGCCCTTGATTTCGGCGCTGGCGGCAAGGGCCTGGTTCATCGTGCTGCTCCCGAGGAAAAATACGGCTTGTGCACCACCTTGCCGGTCTTCGTCCAAGCGGCGGTATCTTTTATGCCTTGCGGGCGGAGCTTCATGAGTAGCGTACCTTGGGGTCAAGCATGGCGTATACCAGATCCACGATGAAGTTGAACAAAATGATAAGAATGCCGTAGAACACCACCACCCCCATGACCAGGGTGTAGTCGCGATTCAAGGCGCCTTGTACGAAATAACGCCCCAGGCCGGGGATGCCGAAAATCTGTTCGATGACGACGGAGCCGGTGATCACCGCTGCCGTTGCCGGGCCGAGAAAAGACACCACGGGCAGCAGGGCGGGTTTGAGCGCATGGCGCAGGATCACCACTCGTTCCGGCAGTCCTTTGGCCCGCGCCGTGCGTATGGGGTTGCTGCGCAGGACTTCGATCATGCTGCCGCGCATCAACCGGGAGATATAGGCGATTTGCGGCAAGGCCAGGCCGATGATGGGAAGAATGGTGTTCTTGAATGCGCCGTCGCTCCAGCCTCCCGCGGGCAGCCATCCCAGATAGACGGAGAACACCAGGATGAGGATGGGGGCGAGGACGAAGTTGGGAATGGAGATCCCTGTCATGGCCAGGGTCATGACCGTGTAGTCGGCGCTGCTGTTTTGCCGCAATGCGGCAATGGTTCCCAGTCCGACTCCCACCACCAGGGCAATGGCGATGGCGCTCAGGCCCAGGCGCAGGGATACGGGGAAGCCGGTGGCGATAAGTTCATTCACCGAATAGTCCTTGTACTGGAAGGAAGGGCCGAAATCTCCCTGTACCACATCCAGCAAATAGCGGCCATACTGTTGTATCAGCGGCTCATCCAGATGATATTTCTTGTCCAGGTTCGCCTGGATTTCAGGCGGCAGGGACTTTTCCGTATCAAAAGGGCCGCCCGGCGCCAGGCGCATCATGAAGAACGCCAGGGTCATGAGGATCAGCAGCGTGGGAATGGCTCCGAGCAGTCTTTTGAAGGAATAGCGCAGCATTTCTTAATTCTTCTTCAGGCCAATGTGCTCGAAAAAAGGCTCCAGCGAAGGTTCGCGCTGCAAGAAGCTGCGGATGGACTCGTCGATTTCCCGTGAGCCGCCGACTGCATAGATTTCGTTGCGCAGGCGCATGCCTACTGTTTTGTCCATGAGTCCCCCGGGCGCCTGGCGGAACACCGAAGCCATGTCGGCGGAAATGGCATCCGCCCAGGCATAGCCGTAATAGCCCGCATCGTAGCCGCCGCCAATGTGGCCGAAAGAGGCGACGAAAGCGGTGTTTTCCGGCACCTGGATATAGGTATCGCTCATGATCTTGTTGGTGAATGCGATGAAATTGTCGAAGACTTCCTCGTCCGTTGTCATATGCAGGGCCAGATCCAGCAGGCCGAACCCGAGCTGGCGGCGATAATGGGCGCCGATGGTGGCGAGGCGGGCGGCTTCCATCTTGTCCAGGGTTTCGGCGGGAATCTTGCTTTTGCCATCCCGGTAATCGACGGCGAAGCGATCCAGTATCTGCTTGTTGTTCACCCAGTTTTCCAACATCTGCGAGGGCGCTTCCACGAAGTCGCGGGGTACGCCGGTGCCGGAAAATTCCAGATAGCCGGCCTGGGTCAGTACGGAGTGCAACGCATGGCCAAACTCATGAAACAGGGTTTCCACATGATCATAGGTGAGCAATGATGGCTTGCCATTGGCGGGGGGAGGGAAATTGCAGACCAGGGCGACCACGGGACGCTGGTATTTGCCATTGGGGAGAAGCTTTCCCGGCGTGACGCCGAACTGGGCGAAGTGGTTGTATTTTCCTTCCCTGGGGAACATGTCCATATAGATCAGTCCCAGGGGCGCGCCGCTGGTAGCATCCGTCACCGCATACAGCCGCAGCTCATCAACCCATTTGTAAGGGGCTTTTACCGCTTCGATCTTGATGTCGAACAGTTCTTCAAAGATGGAAAACATGCCGCTCAGCGTGTTTTCCAGCTCGAAAAAGACTTTGAGTTTTTCCGTATCGATCTGGTAACGACTCTTTTTCAGCTGGTTTCTGTAATAGCGAATATCCCAGTAATGAATCGTCGCCTTGTCATCGCCTGTCGCTGCGGCTTTGAGACCGGCAAGTGTAGCAAGCTCCTGCTCGAATTTTGGCGCCAGGCCCTTGGACAGGTTTTGCAGGAAATCCCGGGCGGTCTTGCCGTTCTTGGCCATTTTGGTTTCGATGCGATAGTCCGCCCAGTTGTCATAGCCCAGCAGCTTGGCGATTTTCGCCCGGGTTTTGAGGATCTCGGTAAACAGCGGCGTGTTCTCTTTCATTGCCCGGGAACTGCGGGCAATGGTCAGGCGCTTGCGCGTTTCTTCCTTCTTTGCATTGCGCAGCACTTCCAGCACCTGCCAGGTTACGTTGGCGTTTACCCGATAGAGGCCATCGTCACCCAATATCTCCTTGTTGCCGAGAAAGTCATCGGAAACGCCTTCCAGCTCCTCACGGGTGAATTCCACCAGGGCGTTTGCCTCGGTGATATTGGTCTGGAATTCCAGTTGCAGGTTGTTGAGGCGGTTTTTCAACGCCTGGAGTTGCTCGCGCTGGGCCTTGGGAAGCTCCATGCCATTGCGCCGGTAATCGCGCAATACGGTCTTGAAATACATGGCGTCTTCGCCTTTTAGCGCCGGCTTGGCGGCGGCAACGGTTTTCACCGCCTGATAGACATCCTGGCGAAAACTGGCGTCGATGAACCATTTCTGCAGCGTTTTGGTTGCCTCAAGAGCGGCATCACGCAAGCGTTTGTCGGGGCTGGTCTCTTGAATGACGCTCATGCGGTAACTGGCGGCGGAAACCGGATAATAGGCGTAATCCAGGGCAGCAATGGTATTGGCGAAGGTCATCTGTTCCGGTTTGCGTCCAGCAATCGCTTTCAGGCGCCCGTCACCGACGGAGATTGCAATCTCCGTTGTGGCCTGGATTTGCGCCGGGGTCTTTTCCCATTGCGGCAGATCGAAGATTACCCCGGCCTTTGCTGCATCCTCCTGGTAGGCGGTGAGAGATTTGGTGGATGGGGTGCTTGCAAATGCGGTGTGGCTGGCGCTGAAGGCAAGCAACAGCGCAAAGACGGACGGTTTGGGAAAAAGGCGCATATTCATGTCTCAGTGCTTGGTGATGTACAGGTCTTTGGTGTAGTTGTGATCCAGTATATTGGGTTGGTAGTTGCCTACCCAGGGCTTGATCAGATGGGTGGAGACATAGGAATAAATGGGCATGACGGGATGGTCGCGCAGCACCAGGGCTTCTGCCTGGCGCATGAGTGCGAAGCGCTTTTTCGCATCGCCTTCCATGCTGGCTTGTTGCAGCAGCGCATCGTATTCCGGGTTGTAATAGGCGGAATCGTTCAGGCCGTGCTTGCTGTGGAGGATTTCCATAAAGGTGTAGGGATCGTTGTAGTCGCCAATCCATCCCGCGCGGAATATCTGCGTGACCTGTTTCTGTTTGCGGTTCTCCAGGAATACCTTCCATTCTTCATTGACCAGCCTGGTCTTTACGCCCAGGGTCTGCTTCCACATGGCGGCGATGGCGATGGCGATTTTCTTGTGGTTCTCGCTGGTGTTGTAGCGGACTTCCACGGTGAGGGGATTGGCGCGGGAGTAACCGGCTTCCTTATAGAGCTTGCGGGCTTCCTCCACGCGCTGTTTCTGTGTCCAGTCGGCGTAGTCGAATCTGGCTGCTTCATAACCATTGATGCCTGGCGGCACCCAGGAATACAAAGGTTTTTCGCCAATGCCGGTGATTTTTTCCGTAATGATTTTTCTGTCGATGGCCATGGACAGGGCGCGGCGCAGCTTGAGGTTGTCCTTGAATGGCGGTTTGGTGAGGTTGAAGCCAAAATAATAGCTGCCGAGATAGGGCGCGACCTGTAGTTCGTCCGCCAGGTTTTTCTTGATCCATTTGAACTGTTGGTTGGGTATGTCTTCGGTGCGGTCGATTTCCCCGGCGCGGTAGCGTTTGAGTTCTGTGGACTGATCCTCGATGGGATAATAGAACACGGTGTCGATAATGGTGTCGGCATTGTCCCAGTAGTGGGGATTGCGCTCCAGCTTGATATGGGACTGCACCACCCATTCCTTGAGAACATAGGCGCCGTTGGATACCAGCTTTCCGGGACGGGAAAACTGTCCGCCGTGTTTTTCCACACTGGCCTTGTGCACCGGATAAGTGCTGGAATGATTGAGCAGGCCCAGGAAGTAGGGCGTACTGGCCTTGAGGCGGATTTCCAGGGTATGCTCATCCAGCGCCTTGACCCCCAGATTTTCCACCGGCTGTTTGCCGGCGATGACGTCTTCCGCATGCAGCACGGGGGCAAGGATCTGGGAGTATTTGGATGCCGTGGCCGGGTCGACAGAGCGGCGCAGGCCATAGACGAAGTCATGGGCGGTTACCGGATCGCCATTCGACCATTTCGCTTCCTTGCGGATCTTGAAAACATAGGTCTTTCCCTCGTCGCTGATTTCCCAGGACTCCGCGGTGCCCGGTATGATTGTTCCGTCCGGCGCTTCAATCGTCAGTCCTTCGTACAAATCCCGCAGAATATTGGCGGAGGGAACGCCTTCCGCCTTGTGCGGATCCAGGGTTTGCACTTCGGCGCCGTTGCCGCGGTGCAGGGTTTGATCTTCCGCCAGATTGTCAGGGCGGGAAATGGCGTTGCTGGAGTACAGGATGGTTACTGCAAGCAATGGCAACAGGAGTCTGCGCATGAGAAGTCCTCGGGAATTGGATGAGCAAATGGTTTACGGGGCGCCAGGGGCATTTTGGCTGCAAGATGCGAGTTCATGACTTGATCAGCGCTTCCTTTACATGGTTCGCACCACGGTAAGTTTCTGCCCGGGATGCAGGCTGTCGCCGGCGAGGCGGTTCCATTTTTTCAGGTCCGCCACCTTGACGCCAAATTGTTTTGCGATGGCATACAGGGAGTCGCCTTTTCTCACCTTGTAACGAACTTTCTTGACATTTGCCGGGGTCGTATGGATTGCGGCAACGGCGGCGCTGCCGGACAAGGGAATCATCAAATGCGCGCCGGCGCGAATCAGATGATTTTTCAGATGGTTGGCCTGCATCAGCGCAGAGACGCTGACGCCATGCTGTTTTGCGATCTTGCCCAGATTGTCCCCCGGCTGGATGCGGTAGCGTGTCCAGCGCAGGCGCTGGTCATCGGGAAGCCGGGCCAGTTTCCTGGAAAAACTTTCCGCCTTGTCTGCGGGTAGCAGCAGGTAGTGGGGGCCTTGCGGGTGCGTGGCCCAGCGGTTGAAGCCGGCATTGAGCAACAGCAACTCGTCCGTGCTCATTTCCGCCAGCTCTGCCGCCACCTTAAGGTCGATTTGCGCGCCGATATCGACCTTTACGAAACGCAGGTCGTTTTCGATTTCCGGCAGAACCACGCCGTAGCGCTCGGGATGCTCGATAATGCGCGCCAGCGCCAGCAGGCGGGGTACATACTGGCGGGTCTCTCCAGGCAGATCCAGCGACCAGAAATCAACGGGCCTGCCCCTGTCCCGATTCCGCCGTATGGCCCGCGAAACCGTGCCGCCCCCGGCGTTGTAGCTGGCAATGGCGAGCAGCCAGTCACCATCAAAGCGCTTGTGCAGTTTTTGCAGGTAATCCAGGGCTGCATTGGTGGAGGCGAAGGGGTCGCGCCGGGCGTCATACCACCAGTCCTGCTTCAGGCCGAAGTAACGGCCCGTGGCCGGCATGAACTGCCACAGGCCGGCTGCGCCGTTACGGGAATAGGCCATGGGGCGGAAGCCGCTTTCCACACCGGGGAGCAGGGCGATTTCTGTTGGCATGCCGCGTTCCCTGACTTCATGCAAAATATGGTAGAGAAAGGGTTCCCCTTTTCTGAGCTGCCGGGTCAGGGAATCGCCCCTGGCGGCAAAGATCTGTATCTCCCGCTCGATATTCTCGTGGCGAATGTCTTGCAACTGGTAGCCCCGGGTCAGGTATTGCCACAGATTCTGGGTTTCCGGCGAAGGAGAAACGATTTCTTCCGCTGAGGGTGCCTCAAAGGCTTCCAGCGCCTCCTGGATGCGGATTTCAGGCGCCGGAGGCGCTTCAGTGAGGGTCCGGGGCGCCAGCTCTTGTTTCGACGGGTTGTTTACACAGCCGGCCAGCAGGGCGAGGAAAGGCGGGAGCAGCAGAATCCGGTATGGCATAATTTGTTGTACCAACATGCAAACGGGTAATGAAATTCCATCAACTATACGAAAATCCCGGGCTTTATTCCACTGCCGGCGCAATCCGAAACGCATTGGCAGTTCGCGGTTCACAAAGTCATGTAAACCACTACAATGCCAGCATGAACAGCAATCTTGATTACAAGCAGCAAGTTGCCGCCTTGAACCAGTGGTTCGAGACGGATCTGGGGCGGATGGTGCTGAAGCAGGAATCCCGGGTATTGCAACAGCTGGCAAGGAACCTTTTCGGCTATTATCTTCTTGAGGTCGGATTGCTGTGCAAACACCCCGATTACATGCAGTCTTCGCCGATACGCAATTTCGTGCGGGTCGGTCCTTGTCATGAGGGGGGCAGCGAACTTGTGGCGTTACCCGAGCAGCTGCCTTTGGCATCGGACTACATTGACGCTGTTGTGCTGCCGCATACCCTGGACTATGTGCTGGATCCCCGGCAGGTGCTGCGGGAAGTGGAGCGCATCCTGATTCCGGAGGGCAGGGTGATCATTACCGGATTCAATCCGTTCAGCCTGTGGGGATTGTGGCGCATGATGCCCGGATCGGGACGGCATCTTCCCTGGAAAGGGCATTTCATTCCCTATGCGCGCCTGCAGGACTGGTTGTCCCTGCTGGGATTCGATGTGGAGCAAACCCAAACCCTGTTGTTTCGCCCGCCGTGGAAGAAGGCCTTTCTCAAGCAACGCTTCCCGCGCCTGGACAGGATCGGGCAGCGCTTTTGGCCCTGGTTCGCAGGGGTGTATGTTATCGTGGCGGTGAAACGGGTTTCGACCCTGACGCCCATAAAGCCACGTTGGCGCCTGGAGCGCAAGCTGCGCAAAGTGGTGGCGCAACCCATTGCAAACTGTTCCCGGGGCAAGCTCGAAGAATGAGTCGAAAAGAAGTGAAGCTGTATACGGACGGCGCTTGCAGGGGAAACCCCGGGCCTGGCGGATGGGGCGTACTGTTGCGCTATGGCGAGGCGGAAAAGGAGCTATGGGGCGGAGAAAAGGCCACCACCAACAACCGCATGGAGTTGCAGGCGGTGATTGAAGGATTGAGCGCCCTTACCCGGCCCAGCAGCGTCACCATCATCACGGATTCCCAGTATGTAAAGAACGGCATGATGCAATGGATACACAACTGGAAACGCAACGGCTGGAAAACCGCAGCCAGGAAGCCGGTAAAGAATGCGGACTTGTGGCAACAACTGGACGCCCTGGTGCAGAAGCATGATGTGCGCTGGGAGTGGGTGCGGGGCCACAGCGGGCACCCTGAAAATGAACGGGCCGATGAACTGGCCAACCAAGGCATAGAGGAACTGGCATGACCAGGCAGATTGTACTGGATACGGAAACCACGGGCCTGGAGCCGGCCCAGGGGCATCGCATTATCGAGATCGGCTGCGTGGAGCTCATTGAGCGCCGGGCCACGGGAAATGATTTTCACCAGTATTTGCAGCCAGACCGGGAGATCGATGCCGGCGCCGTGGAGGTGCATGGCATCACCAACGAATTTCTTGCGGACAAGCCGCGCTTTGAAGATGTGGTGCAGGACTTTATGGACTATATCAATGGCGCGGAGCTGATCATCCACAATGCGCCCTTTGACGTGGGATTTATTGATGCCGAATTGCAACGCCTGCAGGGATGGGAAGCCCTGGAAAGCTATTGCAAGATCACCGACACCCTGGTGATGGCCCGACGCAAGCACCCGGGGCAGCGCAACAGCCTGGACGCCTTATGCGGCCGTTATGACATCGACAATTCCCAGCGGCAGAAGCATGGCGCGTTGCTCGATGCGGAAATTCTCGCGGAAGTGTATCTCGCCATGACTGGTGGACAGTCCGCGCTTTCCCTGGATGAGGAAGCCGGGGAAGACGGGGGCGTGGAGACGCAGCGGATTCGTCGTCTCTGTGCAGACCGGCCTGCATTGCCGGTTATTCCGGCCAGTGCGGCGGAGCGGCAACAGCATCAGCAATGGCTGGCGCATCTGGAAGAGACGTCGGGAGTGAAAACATTGTGGAAGGACGCCTGATACAGGCTTGTCACCATTTCGCAACAATACTGTGAAATAGTCAGCCATCTTGATCCATATCGAAACCCGGAAGCAATAGTGAGCACAAATATCGGCATCAACGGCTTCGGCCGCATGGGGCGTCTGGCGCTGCGCGCGGGATGGGGCAACGAGGATTTCAACTTCCAGCAGGTGAACGAGATCAGTTGCGATGCGCCGGGTTCGGCGCATTTGCTCAAATTCGATTCCGTGCATGGCAGGTTCCGGGCGAAATGCAGCGCGGAGCGGAACATGTTGTTCGTAGACGGGCAGCGCCTGCTGTACAGCAGCAATGAAGCGATAGCCGATACCGACTGGTCGGGCTGCGACCTGGTCATCGAAGCCACGGGGAAATTTCGAACCCGGGACGCGCTGGAAGCGTATTTCCGGCAGGGCGTGAAGAAAGTGGTTGTCGCAGCGCCGGTAGAGGGGGCGCTGAACCTGGTCTATGGCGT
>Ga0256834_1003022_pt1 | contig 10254 bp, 9 predicted proteins | sample 4281140metaG_FD_190536 | JGI IMG/M metagenome (GOLD analysis project Ga0256834, IMG submission 190536) | Hydrothermal vent microbial communities from East Pacific Rise, Pacific Ocean - 4281-140 | ecosystem: Environmental > Aquatic > Marine > Hydrothermal vents | place: Pacific Ocean: East Pacific... | reverse complement strand
GGCAAGATCTACGACGGCGAATAGCAGAATTATCTTCCGCCGCCCGCGAATCCTTCACTTGAGTTTCATCATTTCCACAAAATGGGCAGCGCATTTTTGCACCTCCTTATATTAGCATCTCCGACTTGATCGGAGATCCATAACTAACACTAAACTACTGGATCCCCAGTCAAGTTGGGGATGCTTAATTTTGACTTGTAACTACTTTACTCATTCGGATATATCGGGAAACGTTTACAAAGCTCATCAACTTTAGCCTTGGCAGATGCCTCAATCGTGGCATTACCTTCCGCGCCATTTTCCTTAAGTCCATCAAGGACTTCGATGATATATTGTCCAACAAGCTTAAACTCTTCTACGCCAAAACCACGGCTAGTCGCCGCAGGAGTTCCAAGTCGCACGCCAGAAGTCACCATAGGCGGAGCAGGATCAAACGGCACAGCGTTCTTGTTACAAGTCATGCCTGCGCGCTCTAATGCTTCTTCTGTATCTTTACCGCTCAAGCCTTTAGGGCGCAGATCAACCAAAACTATATGGCTGTCTGTTCCACCTGATACAATATCAACGCCGCCATCTTTCAAAGTTTCAGCTAATGCGCGCGCATTATCAATAACAGCTTGACCATACACCTTAAACTCAGGTTTAAGAGCCTCACCATAAGACACTGCTTTAGCAGCGATAACATGCATCAAAGGGCCGCCCTGAATACCTGGGAATATTGCAGAGTTAAGCTTTTTGAAAATCGAGAAATCATTGGTTAAAATCATACCGCCGCGTGGTCCGCGCAAAGTTTTATGCGTTGTCGTGGTTGTTACATGCGCGTGCGGAACAGGCGAAGGATAAGTCCCAGCCGCAATTAGCCCTGCATAATGCGCCATATCAACGAATAGATATGCGCCAACGCTGTCTGCAATTTCACGGAAACGTTTAAAGTCTATTTGACGTGGGTAAGCAGATGCGCCCGCTATAATCATCTTTGGTTTATGCTCTTTCGCTAGTCCTTCGACTTCTTCGTAATCGAGCAGTGAATCGCTTTCGCGCACACCATATTGAATAGAGTTAAACCATTTACCCGATTGATTTGGCGCTGCGCCGTGAGTTAAGTGACCACCAGCGGCTAGGCTCATCCCTAAAATAGTATCGCCTGGCTCAAGCAGAGCCATCATAACACCTTGGTTAGCTTGAGAACCTGAATTAGGCTGCACATTTGCGTATTTTGCGCCGAATAGCTCCTTCGCGCGATTGCGAGCTATATTCTCGACAACGTCCGAATATTCACAACCACCATAATATCTGCGCCCTGGATAGCCTTCTGCATATTTATTAGTAAATACAGAGCCTTGCGCCTGAAGCACTGCTCTGGAAACTATATTCTCGGAGGCTATTAGCTCAATACCATCTTGCTGGCGGGTTAGTTCACCTTGCACAGCATCAAAAACTTCGCTATCCGCGCTCTTTAAATCTTGCGTAAAAAAAATATCTTGTAACTTCTCGTCTTGTAACTGCTTCGCTGCATTGCTCATTTATATAATCCCTTTTCCTAATTGTTTAACTCTGAGGTCATGACGACCACCTTCATATTTAGTTGTTAAAAATGCTTTAATAATGTCAAAAGCCACCTGCTCACCTATAATACGCGCTCCCAAAGCTAGCACATTTGCATCATTATGCGCACGTGTAAGGCGAGCCATCGTTACATCAGTGCAAAGGGCGGCTCGCACTTGGGGGGAACGATTTGCCGCAATAGAAATCCCAATTCCTGTACCACAAATCAAAATCCCGCGCTCCGCGTCACCAGCGATAATAGCTTTTGCCATTGCTTGCCCATATTCAGGGTAATCAACGGAATCAGTAGAATTAGTGCCTAGGTCGATAAATTCGACTTTATCAGCAAAATGCAACTTTATAGCATTTTTAAGATCGTAACCACCGTGATCGCACGCAATAGCAAGCTTTTCCATCACTAAAATCCTCACATTCACCAAACCCGTCATACCTGCGACAAAGCTTTGCTTTGTTTATGTTGCGGTATCTATAAAAGTCAGCAGCAAAGCTGCTGGCATATGGATCCCCTTAGTTAATATTTGGCTTGCGCCATATCAAGGGGATGACATTAAAAAACAAGCATTATTTATACGCTGCTATGGATTAAGAAATCAATCCCTTCTTTTTCAAAACATACTCTAAGCGTTTTAGGGCGTTACGCTTAAGGATCCCTTCGGGAGAGTTCGCAGGGCCTTGAATTGATATCTCTGTCAAGGTATTGATATCCATTGCTGATACTTTAACAAGGTTGCCTACGGGGAAAAATTCTATAATTATTTCACGATTATCAAGAGATTCGACTGTCATAACAAACTAAAAGCCACTGCCAAAGTTAGTTTGCTGCGCCCAAAAACGCTCCAGCATTTTCAGAGTCTTGTTCAGCTCTTCCAAACGTTCACTTGTAATTTCACTGCCTGTTATTTGCTCTTCATGACGATCAAACATATCGGATATCATTTTGCACAAATCCGTACCTTTATCAGAAAGCCTTACACGGATAGAGCGTTTGTCATGCACTGAACGCTCTTGTATGAGGTAGTCATTTTCCACCATTTTCTTAACATTGTAAGAAACGTTAGAGCCAAGGTAGTAACCACGAATAGTAAGCTCGCCAACAGTCATTTCCTCATCACCGACATTATATAAAATCATGCTCTGAACGTTGTTGATGTCTTGAATATTCTTTTTATCCAGCTCGACCTTAAGCACATCCAAGAAATGACGGTGCAATCGCTCGATAAGTTGAATAGATTCATAATAAGGTGTAGTCACAATTTTTCTCCAGATAGATTTATTGTTGGCAGATCATAATTAGAGTTGATCAAAGCCCAAAGTAATTTAATATACCTTTTAGATTAAATAAACGTAAAAAAATATAAGAAATTATTATGATTAATACAAAATACCCATCCAGACGTATGCGAAGGCTACGCTCACAGCCATGGATCAGAGATATAATAGAGGAAAATAATGTGCAAATCAATGACTTGATTTGGCCTGTTTTTGTAATAGATGGGGAAAACAAATGCGAATCCATTGATTCTATGCCTGATGTTATGCGTTATCCTGTTGATATTTTGATTAAAGAAGTAAAACAAGCGCGCGCTCTTGGCATTAACGCCATTGCCCTGTTCCCGATAACATCGCCCGATAAAAAAACGGATGATGGCCGCGAATCCTATAATCCTGACAATCTCATTTGTCGCGCGATTAAAGCTATAAAGGACGCTGTGCCTGATATTGGAATTATAACCGATGTCGCGCTTGATCCTTATACTACACACGGTCATGACGGATTAATTGAAAATGGCGTAGTATTAAATGATCCCACGGTTGAGCTTTTATGCAAACAAGCATTAGTCCAAGCCAAAGCTGGCGCAGATATAATTGCTCCCTCAGATATGATGGATGGGCGCATTGGCGCAATCCGCAGTGCTTTGGATCAAAACGGCTATCAAGATGTTATGATACTTTCGTATGCAGCAAAATATGCATCATCATTTTATGGGCCGTTTCGCGACGCGGTGCAATCATCGGGCTGTTTGAGCGGTGATAAGAAAACATATCAAATGAACCCTGCTAACTCTGATGAAGCCCTGCACGAGGTTGCTTTAGACTTAAACGAAGGCGCGGACATGGTGATGATAAAGCCTGCAATGCCCTATCTCGATATAATAACTCGCGTGAAGAATGAGTTTAAAGTCCCTACATTCGCATATCAAGTCAGCGGTGAGTACGCAATGATCCGCGCGGCGTGTGATAATGGCTGGTTAGAGCATGATGCAACGCTTATGGAGAGCATGATAGCCTTCAAACGTGCGGGTGCAGATGGGGTGTTAACCTACTTTGCACGTGATATCGCAAAAATATTACACAAATAAAAAACGCTTAGCTTTTGCTTTTTAAGGAAAAACACGGCATAATGAGCTATATTTCTGAGTAATATATTAAAAATATGAGGGCAAGTATTGCTCTTGATATAGATAAGGATAATCTAGCAATATGAAATTACTCGGCCTATTTTTAGTTTTCGGATGTACCTTTGGCGGTCTTGTTATGACTGCTGGTTTTGAAAAAGCCATGCATCTTCTCATGGGGGTTATTCTACCCGCTACCCCTGGTGAGCTGGTTATCATTATGGGTTGCGCGATCGCCGCATTTTTAATTGCTAACTCTATGGATACGATAAAAGGCACGCTCAAATATTTTGGCTGCCTTGTAAAGCCTGTTGAGTATAAAAAGGAAGACTATATTGAGCTTTTAAGTATGATTTTCACACTATTTAAGCTTGCGCGATCCAAAGGATTCTTGGCATTAGAGCCACATGTAGAAAATCCTAATGAAAGTGAGCTGTTTTCTCAATTCCCTAAATTCCATGGTAATCATCATGCTGTTGAATTTGTATGTGACTATTTCCGTATTATCTCGCTAGGCAATGAAGATCCAGGGCAAATTGGCGCTCTTATGGATAAAGAGATTGGGGAAATAGCTCATCATGAACAACATCCTGGGCACGCGGTGCATCATATGGCAGAAGGTATTCCTGCGCTCGGCATTGTTGCTGCGGTGCTTGGCGTTATTAAAACCATGGCATCAATTTCTGAGCCTCCCGAAGTTTTGGGTAAACTTATCGGTGGCGCATTGGTTGGTACATTTTTAGGGGTTTGGCTGTCATACGGTATTTTTGGGCCGCTATCCCTTGCTATGTTAGAAAAGGCTGATTCAAAAATAATGTATTATAAAGTATTAAGAGCGGGCATTGTTGCATTTCTAGGCGGAGCTGCGCCGCAAGTAGCTGTTGAATTTGCAAGAAAAGCTCTGCCCCATAATTTACAACCAAGCTTCCTTGAGCTTGAAGAAATATTAAATGAACTGCCCGCACCAACGGTTTAATGGATAAGAATATGTCGCAAGATAACAGCATAAAGATTGAGCTTATAAAGCTTCCATACGCGCATTATGGCGGTGCGTGGAAGGTTGCTTATGCAGATTTTGTGACGGCAATGATGGCATTCTTCCTGCTTATGTGGCTGTTAAATGTTACAACCAAGGAACAAAAAAATGCTATTTCCGACTATTTCAATCCCAGTCAAGCTATGGTTTCTAAGAGCACAAGTGGCGCAGGCGGTGTTATGGGCGGGCTTACCATGTCCCCCGAAGGAGCGATGGCGCACAATAAAAACCCAATAATCCCCCCGCAAGACAGTAAACAACGCAAGCGCGGGGATAATTCCCAATCAGCTTTATCAAAAAAACGTGAAGCAGCAGAAAAGAAACGCTTTGAAAACGCTGCGGAAAAAATTAAACAGGCGATAACTGGCAATAAAGCTCTGGCAGAGCTTTCCAAAAATATCCTTATAGATATAACGCCAGAGGGATTGCGCATTCAAATCGTTGATCAAGAGGGAACTTCTATGTTCCCCTCAGGCAGCGCAAAAATGTTTGATAAAACAAAGCTTTTATTGCAGCAAATAACTGAAATTATCCTCGACATGCCAAACGAGCTCTCTTTGCGTGGGCATACTGATGCTACGCGCTATTCCAAGGGCGCGAAATACACAAATTGGGAGCTTTCGGCTGATCGCGCCAATGCATCGCGCCGTGTTATCCTTGATACAGGTATGCCAGCAGAGCGCATGAATAACGTTATGGGCAAAGCAGATACCTTGCCGCTAATCACGGATAATCCGCTAGATCCACGCAACCGCCGCATTACTCTGATTTTGCTTAAAGAAGATACCAGCTCGCCCGTGCCATCTGATATGGAGGAAATCATAGAAGATGATTATCAAGAAGGCGATTTATATGAAGGCGCAACGCCGCCACCTGTAAAAGCCCCAATAAACCCTTACAGAAAAACCCCTGGCGCGGTTGAATTTCCGTAGCAAATCCTTATGATGAGCATATGTCATTACGCATATTAAAAATAATAGCCAAAGATGCACAAAAAGACACGATGTTAAAACTGGCTGACGAAGTCGGAGTTATCGAACATTGGGTTAGCTCTAAAAGCAATAGCAGTGCGCGTGAGTTTAACTTCCTTGTTTCCTCCGAGCATTTGCAAAGCATTACCGATAGGATACAGCGCAATTTGGGCAAAGATGAAGGCTGGCGAATTATCATTACTCCTGTAGAGACAACGATTCCGCGCTACGAAGAAGAGATTGAAGAAAACGGTAACGCCAAGAAAACCTATGGCTCTCTCACGCGCGAAGCTTTGTACGATCAAATATTAAAAGGTGCGACAACTAACAGTGATTTTCTTATTCTTGTGTTTCTTTCCACGCTGGTAACTGCGATTGGCTTGATTACTAATAACTTGGCCGTGATTATCGGGGCGATGGTAATTGCGCCACTTTTGGGGCCGAACCTAGCACTAAGCTTTGGCATAACGCTAGGCGATAAAAATATGGTTAAACAGGCACTTAAAGCAAATGCTATAGGATTTGGTTTAACGCTAGGACTTAGCCTTGCTATGGGATTTATAACCCCGCCTGAAAATTTTATAACCAGTCATGAATTCCTGCAACGCACCGATGTCGGTTTTGGCGGGATAATCCTTGCGCTCGCTTCGGGGGCTGCGGCTGTGCTATCCCTAACCAGCGGAGTATCCAGCACTATGGTCGGGGTTATGGTCGCAGTTGCATTAATGCCGCCAACCGTGACAATGGGAATTGCCGCAGGCGCAGGATTAATGGAACAAGCCTACGGCGCGGCACTTTTGCTCGCTATTAATATCATATGCGTAAATTTATCAGCTAAGGCTGTATTCACCCTAAAAGGCATAAAACCCCGCACATGGTATCAACGCAGAAAAATAAAACAATCCCTGCGCTTAAGCTTGGCTTTTTGGAGCGTGTGGCTGGTGATATTAGCTATCGTGATTTATTTAAGGCATGGTTGAGTAAATGTTGCTTTAAATTTTAAATAAGACATTTAGCCCCTTTCGTCATTACACGGCTTGCCTGTTACACGGTTTATCCGTGTAATCCGTGTAATCTATGGATTGCATGCATAAAGCGTGCCATGACGAGGTGCTTAAAATAATCTAAAAACGATAATCAAAACGATTACTCTTAGGAAAACCATTAGGCGGGAGGCGACCAGCGGAGGCGCGTTTGCCTATCCACGGAGTTATATCCTCGACTATAGTTGAGCCAGAGCCATATTTATAGGACAAGCCACGCTCAAGGTTAAAGGTTTTTGCATCGGACAGCCCGCCATCTTTAAATTTTTGCAATATAACGCCCTTGCCCTTACTCATTTCTGGAAGCTCGGCAATTGGGAACACCAGCATTTTACGGTTTTTACCAATAATGGCGATATGATCGTCACCATCATTCATATAGCGACAAATAGCTGCGCAGGCCTTGCCCGAGACATTAAGAACCTGCTTACCCGTTTTGGTTTGCGCCAAAATATCATCAGATGACACAACAAAACCGCGCCCATCACTAGAGGCTACCAACATTTTTGTTGCAGGCATATGCAGGCGCATCATTACGATATCTGCATCATTGGGAATATCAACCATAATGCGCAGCGGCTCACCAAAGCCACGGCCAGAGGGCAATTTATCACAGCCAAGCGTATAAAAACGCCCGTTACTAGCGAAAACAACCAGTTTATCAGTGGTTTGCGCCTCTATTATGAACTGGCCGCGATCACCTTCTTTATATTTGATATCGCCAGCTTTATGCCCATGCCCCTTAAGAGCTTTGACCCAGCCTTGTGATGAGCAAATGATCGTTACTGGCTCTTTTTCAATCATCAGAGCATCAAGATCAACCTCTATTGGCGCAGGCACTGCACCGATAGTAGTGCGGCGGCGGCCAAGCTCGGTATCTTGCCCAAACAGATTTTTGATATTAGTAATTTGCTTTTTGATCCGAGTCCATTGACGCGCTTCTGAGCCAATGAGTTTTTCAAGCGCATCGCGTTCTTTGATTAATTCATCATGCTCGGTGCGGATTTCTATTTCTTGAAGCTTATGCAAACGACGTAAACGCAGGTTTAAAACTGCTTCGGTTTGAACCTCTGTCAGATCAAAACGATCCATCAAACATTGCTTTGGCTCATCCTCAAAACGGATGATACGGATAACCTCATCAATATTCAGATAGACAACAAGATAGCCCTGCAAGACCTCTAAACGATGCATAACTTTAGCCAAACGGAATTGAGCGCGACGCACCAGCACCTCTTGCTGATGGTTCATCCAGTGTTGCAGTACTTCTTTGATGTTCATGACCTTTGGCACAAGACCATTTTCCAGCACATTCATATTCATATTGAACCGCGTTTCAAGGTCAGAGCTGCGATACAATGCCTCCATAAGGATTTCGGCTTCCACATTGCGGTTTTTTGGCACAATAACAAGGCGGATATCTTCGGCAGATTCATCGCGCACATCATCCAATAGCGGGAGCTTTTTAAGGTGAATAAGGTCAGCAATTTTCTCGATTAGCTTAGATTTTTGCACCTGATACGGGATTTCAGTGACAATAATTTGATACATTCCCTGCTTTAGCTCTTCCTTTTCCCAACGTGCGCGAATGCGAAATGCGCCTCTGCCTGTTTCATAAGCTTTAACAACATCTTCACGCGCCTCTACCATAATTCCGCCAGTTGGCATATCAGGGCCTTGAACAATTTCTACAATCTCGGCAATGCTCGGGTCTTTTTCAAGCATAAGCTCCATAGCACAGCAAAGCTCGGCCACATTATGAGGTGGGATATTCGTTGCCATGCCGACAGCAATACCGCTAGAGCCATTAGCCAATAGATTCGGAAAACCACCTGGAAGCACAACAGGCTCAAGCTCTGAACCATCATAAGTAGGGCGGAAATCTACTGCGTCCTCCTCAATGCCTTCAAGCATCATGATAGCAACGGCCGTCAGCCGCGCTTCTGTATAACGCATTGCCGCTGCATTATCGCCATCAATATTACCGAAATTCCCTTGCCCATCGACAAGAGGATATCGCTGTGAAAACTCTTGTGCAAGGCGCACCATCGCGTCATAAACTGCCGTATCGCCATGTGGGTGGAACTTACCAATCACATCACCAACAACGCGCGCAGATTTTTTAGGGCGCAAATTAGGGTTAAGCTTTAGCTGATACATCGCATACATAAGCCTGCGATGTACAGGTTTCATACCATCACGCACATCAGGCAGCGAGCGGCTCATAATCGTTGAAAGCGCATAAGACAAGTAACGATCCGAAAGGATCTCGGTCATTGGCTGATCTATTATTTCTGATACTACTTCATCTTGCGGCATGAATTTCGCTACCCAGTTTATCTATGTTTCTTGTATTTATATCTGTTTTGGCAAAATGCTCAACAAAACGCAAGCCTAACCTTTGCCTTGCCTCAGGCAATCCACGGTTATGATGCACAAAAACCCAATGCTCGAGGAAAAACCGTGTCATTTGTAAACCTATAACCATATCCTCAAGCCCTGATTGGCCGCCATTGGGCTTTAAAAATTCTGGCAAAGGAAGCAATTTATCTTTATATGGCTCACCAGATTTAAGACTAACGGCGCGGCCAGTTTTGGGACTTATATAGGTAAGCGTTGCACTATCTCCGCCGCCAGCGCATTTGCTTAAATCCAGAGCAAAGCCCAGCTCTTTAAGCAACGCTATCTCCCACATGATATAGCCTTGCGCCCAAACTTCGCCCTCTAATATATCAAGAAGCGCGGACAAGCCATGGTAAATACCTGCATGTCCATCTTTTTCAGGCAAAGCCGCATCACATATAGAACAAGCAGATTGCAACGCAGCAAGCTTTAGCGGGTCTTGCATAATACGCGCGGCTGTTGATCTTGATAGCTCTAGGGTTAATGAACCCAAATCATCGGCGTTACGCGCCCTCCAATTTGCGTCAACAATATTACCTACCTCAAGTGTACCGCGATTTTTAACAGAAAATGCACCGCGTAGATAGCCTGATTGGCGACCATAGTCTTGCGTGATTAACGATATAATCGCGCCATTTTCACCATGCCTGCGCACAGCTAATATTATTGATTGATCTTGCCACTGTTCCATGATTTACATTATTATGCTCAAGCAAGATTGATTCCAAATAGATATATGAAATAATGATGACTATCCCCAATAGATTTGAACAAACAAAAATCGGAATAGCTGGCGTTGGCGCAATTGGCAGTGCTGTAGCGCGAGCGTTAATAGCTGC
>Ga0256834_1003020_pt1 | contig 10262 bp, 11 predicted proteins | sample 4281140metaG_FD_190536 | JGI IMG/M metagenome (GOLD analysis project Ga0256834, IMG submission 190536) | Hydrothermal vent microbial communities from East Pacific Rise, Pacific Ocean - 4281-140 | ecosystem: Environmental > Aquatic > Marine > Hydrothermal vents | place: Pacific Ocean: East... | reverse complement strand
GTCACCTATTTCATCTAAAAATAACGTGCCGCCATCTGCTTGTTCAAACCGCCCAATCGAACGAGAGTTTGCCCCAGTGAAAGCCCCCTTTTCATGTCCAAACAATTCGGCTTCAATTAAATCACGTGGAATAGCGGCCATATTTATTGCTACAAATGGCTTGTTTTTTCTTTTGCCAAAATCGTGCAAAGCCTTTGCTACCAATTCTTTGCCTGTGCCGCTTTCTCCTGTAACCATTACCGTAATATCGCTTTGCATTAGGCGAGCTAATGAACGATAAATATCTTGCATTGCGGCTGAGCGACCAACCATTGGCATAGTTTCAATTTCATCGTCTTGTTGGTCTTTTTTAGTATTATTATCTTTATACTCAGCAAGAGCGCGCGCTACAATTGCTAGCACTTCTTCAATATCAAATGGCTTTGGTAAATATTCATATGCCCCTGCTTCTGAGGCACGAATTGCTGTCATAAATGTATTTTGCGCACTCATTACAATTATTGGAAGATTTGGTCGCATTTTTTTAATTTTTGGCATTACTTCAAACGCATTACCATCTGGCATCATTACATCAGAAATTAACAAATCGCCCTCACCACGAGAAACCCAACTCCACATTGTCGCAAGGTTGCCAGTAGGCTTCACATCATACCCCGCCCTAGTTAGAACTTGATTTAACACCATTCTAATTGCGCTATCATCATCAGCCAATAAAATTGTTTTAGCACTCATTTGTCTAATTCCCCTGTGCCGAAGCTAGCGGCAATAAAATTTTGAAACTGGTTTTTCCTACCCGACTTTTTACATCAATCACCCCACCATGATCGCCAATAATTTTTGCAACCATTGCCAAACCTAAACCTGAGCCATTTTGCTTTGTGGTAACGAATGGATCAAACATATTGGGTAAAATATTTTGCGCAACGCCCGCCCCATTGTCCTCTATGATTATTTCAAAAGGCAAAGATATACGCTTCTCAGCCCCTGCAATGCTAATGCGAATACCTGGTTTATATGAGGTGAAAAGCTTAATTTGTGGGTTTTTAATATTTTTTAATGCATCAGTTGCATTTTTAATCAGGTTCAAAAACACCTGTACCAATTGATCTGAATTGCCAAAAATTTTAGGCAAAGAAGGATCATAAATTTCAATAAATTTTATATTTTTTGCTTCAGAGCTTTTTGCTAACAATTTCACCCTATCAAGAATAACGTGAATATTTATCAACTCACCCTCAAGCGGCCTTTCATCGCCAAAAACATCAACCTTTTCTAATAAATTTACAATTCTATCTGTCTCATCACGAATAAGTCTTGCAAGCGCAATATCATCGCCTACAACAGATTGTTCAAGCAATTGCGCCGCACCACGAATGCCAGAAAGAGGGTTTTTTATTTCATGCGATAACATGGCGCTAAGCCCCGTAACAGATCGAACGGCGGAGCGAGAAACCAATTGCCTATCAATTTTTTCTGCCATTGTGCGCTCTTGAAATAATAACACAACCCTGCCCTCTTTATTTGAGATTGGGGAAGCAAAAACGTCGATAATTTTTTCTTCTTCTAGGCGGATTGGCTCGAGTGAAAGTTTATATTTGCTCATAGGAGCTTTTCGCTCAATCACGCCCTTTATTAGCGAAAGAATGGGCGAGCCAAAGCCCACAATATCTTCAAGCGTCAATTTATATAATGCATGGCAAGATGCCCCAAAAAAATCTTCTGCTGCATAATTGGCATAGATAATTTTTTGCCCTTCACCGCAAACAATAACTGGCTGTGAGAAAGATTGAACTATGGCATTATCGAATGATTTATCATTATTCATTTAAGCAGCCCTTGCTTTTTGAGTTGCAAAAATTTCTTGCAAAATGGTTTTCACCTCAGCCGTATCATGGCTAGTAAACAATAATTTTTTAAGTTGATTCTTTGGTTTTATATTTGCTTTTTCTAAATACCACCCCAAATGTTTTCGTGCCACACGCACACCATGCTCTGCCCCATACTCCTGCAACATTAATTCATAATGTTCATTTATTAAGGCGAGTAAGTCTCTGCCCACTGGCGCTAAACTAACCGTTTCGCCCGTAAGAGAATTCCCAATTTCAGCAATAATCCATGGTGCGCCATAACAAGCTCGCCCAATCATTACTGCATCTGCACCAGAAATTTCTTGCGCAGATTTTGCACTTGAAAAATCAACTATATCGCCATTAACAACAACAGGCACATTAACTGCCTCAACCACATCACGCACAGGTTGCCATCTCGCCTTGCCCTTATAAAATTGTTGGCGTGTGCGCCCATGCACCGTGAGCATTTGCACGCCTGCATTAACGGCACTTATGGCAATTTGTGGAGCGTTAATATTTTCTTCGTCCCAACCAAGCCGCATTTTTAACGTTACTGGTAACTCGGTTGCATTCACTACTGTTTCGATTAATTTTAACGCCTTATCTGGCACTCGCATTAACGCCGCACCCGCAACTCCATTAGTGACTTTTTTTGATGGGCAGCCCATATTTATATCAATAATATCAGCACCCGCATCTGCCGCCATTTTTGCCCCCAACTCAAGCCAATGCGATTGATTGCCAGATAATTGCACTACATGCGGCATATTTGGAATTTTCTTTAATCGGCGTATCATATCTTGCTGTCCCGCCCCAAGCGAAGCACTAGCAATCATTTCACTAACAACTAAACCCGCCCCAAACCTAGCAGCCAAAGTGCGAAAAGAATGGTCAGTAATTCCAGCCATTGGCGCAAGAAATGCATTATTTTTAAATATATGTTTGCCGATTTGTATTTTTTTAACCGCCACCAAATTGCCTCATAAATAACCAACATCCATTATTGCCTAACTTTTAGTCATTTTTTACTTTAATGCAACGATGTTTCTCAATTTAATATTTTCTGCTCTCATTCTGGGCAAAGCCAGCTGTTATGCCGAGCAACAAAGCCCACTGTCGTGCTGAGGCAACCAACTGGGCTTTGAATAGCGCTTAAAATTATATTAGATAACAAAGAAAATTACATTAGCTTGCCATTGCGTAAAATAATAACAAGTATAAAAGCCAACAAGAATCTATAATGCTGAGATTAAATAATTTAAGCGGTTGCGGGATTTACTTTGGCAGTTTATTTTGTGATTAACTATGGAGTTAATTTTGACTAATATGAAAAAAATTGCAATTATTATTGTTGCTGGTGGGCGTGGCAAACGGGCGGCGGGCTCGGGTAATGATAAACCAAAACAATATCAGCAAATCGCAGGAAAAGCCGTTTTAGCTCGCACTATTGAGCAGTTTTTTAATATGAATAATATCAATATTATTCTGCCCATTATTCATAAAGATGATGTTGATCTTTTTTCTAACCTCAGCCTAAGCAATGATAAATTATTAGCACCTGTTTTTGGTGGAAAAACCCGCCAACTTTCAGTTTTAGCGGGGCTAGAAGCGCTTGAGAAATATAACCCTGAACTTGTGCTTATTCATGATGGCGCACGTCCTTTTATTAGCGAAATTGTTGTAAATGGGGTTGTTGAGGCACTTTATATGAATGAAGCGGTTATTCCTGCCACTGCTGTAATTGATAGTATTAAACGCTCAATTGACGGTAAAACTATTGGCGGCAGTGAGGAGAGGGAGCAGCTTTTTGCCGCCCAAACTCCACAGGGCTTTGATTATCAAACTATATTTAATGCGCATAAAAAGGCACTTAATTTCAGTGACAGTTTTTCTGATGATGCGGCAATTGCTGAATGGATAAAAATTCCTGTTGCCTTATCTTTGGGTGATATTGATAATATTAAAATCACTAACCCCGATGATTTCTTACGGGCAGAGCGGTTTTTGGGGGCAACGAATATGCATAATAAAGTGAGTTATGAAACTAGGGTTGGCGCAGGTTATGATATTCATCAATTTGAAAAAGGTGATTTTGTCACACTAGGCGGGGTGAAAATTCCACACACGGCTAAATTAAAAGGCCATTCAGATGCCGATGCGGCTTTGCATGTTTTAACCGATGCTATTCTTGGTGCATTGGCGGAGGGTGACATTGGCACGCATTTTCCCCCTAGTGAGGAAAATTGGAAGGGGGAGGCTTCAACCACTTTTCTTAAGTTTGCGGTTGATCGGGTGAATAAACGCAAAGGGCGAATTGTGCATCTTGATCTAACCATTATGTGTGAAGCGCCAAAAATTTCACCGCATACACAAAAATTACGGCAATCAATTGCTAGTATTTGCAACATAGATATTTCACGTATTTCAGTTAAAGCCACTACGTCTGAAAAAATGGGATTTGTTGGGCGAGAAGAAGGATTGGCAACTATGGCTAATGCTAGTATTGAATTGGTTAGGGGTGAATGATGTTTTCTGAGCTTGAAAAATCATTGGCTGAGCATGTGATTGCAAAATTAATTGAGCAGGGCAAATCCATTATCACCGTTGAAAGCTGCACGGGCGGGTTAGTTGTTGCTGCCCTCACCTCAATTTCAGGATCTTCAGCGGCGGTATACGGTGGTTTTGTCACCTATGCCAATGAAGCAAAAAACCAAATGGCTGATGTGCCTATGTCGTTGATTGAAAATTATGGTGCAGTTTCAGAGCAAGTAGCACGAGCTATGGCAGAGGGAGCGCTGGCTAATAATGCTTCAGACATTGCAATTTCAGTAACGGGCATTGCTGGCCCAACTGGTGGAACAGATGAAAAACCTGTGGGCTTAGTGCATTTTGCGTGTGCAACAAATCAAGGCACAGACCATTTAGAAATGTTTTTTGATAAAAATATGCCCCGCAATGAAATTCGTAAAGCAAGTGTAAAAGTTGCGTTTGAATTGGTCATTAAGACTATTGATAAGCATTAAAAACTCTCAATAGAATTGACTAAAAGCTAGTTATATCGTGAGCATTGATTCGTAAAATCTCACTTCAAAAAACATTCATAAATCAGCGGTTTTTACCAGATGACAAACTGAAATTACAATTTTCTACGTAGTCACTACGGATTGTTTCACTAAATTGTTTCTTTTATATTCAACTCAAGTTTGATGAAAAAGGAATTTAATTATGACCTCGATAAATGGCGCGTCTAACATTGATTTTGCTAACATTCCACTAGCTAAAACTTATAGTGATGCTGACATTCAAGGCATTGAAGGCGTTGATTATATTGTTGATGGTGAGATTACATTTGAAGATGATGATATTTCATACACAGAGCCAAAGCGTAATAATTACCCCTCCTCTGCAAGCGTAAACTCAGCGCAAAATATAGTGCAGAATAACTCAAATAATCTAGCTGATATTCCATTAGCCAAAACCTATAGTGACGAGGAAATTTCTAATGCTACTCAAGGGGAGGGTTATTACCTCATTGATGAAAATGGAAAAGAAACATTTATAAAAGAAGAGCCGCCGCAGAGTGTTATTCTCACAACTAAAAAGAGCACTCCAACCTCTAGCAATGAAACTCCCACTTTAGTAGTGAATGAAGAAAAACCTGTTTTTGATAATGTTAAAACAACAGTTTCTGTAAAAATAGATACAAATGAAAAAATCAAAACTACATTAAAGGCAAGCGCTGATGTTAGTGAAAATACAAATGTTAGCCTAAACTATGTAAATGAAAATGAAAATTGGAAAATTGGTAAAGACGAAAAGCAAACTCTCTCTGTTAACGCCAATACTAAGCTAACTGATACGGTTTCTATTAATAGTGAAGTAGGCACTGTCTATAAAGGTGAAGATCGCAGTTCAAGTCCATTTGTTGCAGTTGGAGGTAAATGGATACCTAATGAACACATAACAGTTGAAACTAAAGCAAAAATTTCACAAGGCTCTAACGCTAATTTATCAGGAAAAGTAACTTGGGATTCTGGCACAGGGGTAAATGCCTCAGCTAGTGGTGACACAAATGGTAAGATAGGGTTAAAGGCATCTGCCAAAACCCCAGTAAATGAAGATGGCACAATGTCTGTAACTAGTGCTATCCAATTTAAAGATGAAAATAGCGACCCAAACAATGAAGAGTTAACAACTTCTGTTACAGGCGATTATAAGATTAATGACAATTTTTCTACCCAACTACAGGGTGGAACCGTTTATAATACAGAAAATAGTTTAACTAAGCCATTTATTAAGTCTTCAATTACTTATAAGGAAGGTGATTTTTCTACCACTGCAAAAGTAAAGGATACGGATGGCGATGTCCATAGTTCCATTGAAGGCAAATGGACATTACCTGATGGGCTATCTACAAGTATTAAAGCCGAGAATGATGAAAATAATGACTTCAAAGCTACTGCTGGATTTGTGTATAAGTTCTAACTTATACTATTAATTAATCATCAAGACCAGCATCAGGATCATTTTTAGTTGTGTCCACTTTTGACCAATCAAGTTTGTCCACACCTTTGCTAGCACTCTCTAAATTATCATAAAAATCTTTTTCATCCATTTGCTTCTGAGTTAAAGGTTTTTCTTCGCTAGAGCACGATTTAAGAGTTACCGCACCAACTGCAACAGCAGGAAAATACTGCATCACTGCTGATCCAGCTTTTGTAGCTAAATCAATAACTACGGGGGCATATCTTGTGCTAAGCGAAATAATCGCTGGTACTGCAAGAACAGCTGGACCAAGCGCTAAGTGCTCGCTTTGTGCCGTGTTGACTTCAGCATTAAAAGTAGAATTTCGATTTACCGTTTCAGTTAATATAGGAAGTGAATTTGTATCAATTAAGTTAGACATTTTAGTTTCCAGTTATGTTTATGTTGTAACTGGCGCTTTAATACTCCTATTTTTTAATCAGACAATCCGAATTAACTACTTAGAAAATTAACTATAACGATTTTTTGCCTCTATAATAAAAGCATCTAAAATTTCGCTTTGTTTTTGTGCAAATATTGGCTCTGCTATTTTGCTTAAAAATGGGTTGGAGAATCCAAAATCAATATCAAACTTAATAAATGTTCCATCACCATCGGCTATAAATTGCCAAACACTATCTAAATGCGAAAAAGGCCCATCAATGGCGCTAGCGCTAATAATCATAGCTTTTTCATCAATAATGACCTTTGAGGTATAGGATTGTGAAATTGGACCAAGCTGAACAGACATTTCCGCATAGCAAGTGTTATCATTTTCACCAGCATTAACTTGCATATGAGCGCAGTGAGGCACAAATTCTGGATAGGATTTAATATCCGCAACCAAAGAGAGCATTTCTTTTGGTGAAAATGGCACTTGGCGCTCAAAATTTAACTTAGGCATTCAAATCACCCTGTTTTGAACTCATATTAAAACGTTGGAGTATTGTTTTCAGGTCTTTATTAGATTTTACAACATAAAGTTCTGTGTTTTTGGGTCTTCGCTCAACAATGGAATACAGATTGGACATCTTTTTGCGTTTAAATTTAAATACATAGAGCAAGAACCCCAGATCAAACCTCTCTTTGCAACCAGCAGCAGAATCAACTCGCTCCTTACCATGATTGAGGATAATTCGCTTTACCACACGATATAGGCAAAGCCATGTTGGCAAATCAAACAATATCACCATGTTTGAGCGTTCAATTCGCACGCTGGCAGTATCGCTATAACAGCCATCAATTATCCAACTATCATTAGCAATTAAATTGGCATGAATATTTGCCCACTCCTGTTTCTCTCGTTCTACCCAGCCTGGCAAGTGAAACTCTTGATCAAGATGAATGAGCTCTAATCCAGTTATTTCAGATAGTTTTATTGCTAGAGTGGATTTACCAGATCCACAAGCTCCAATTATTGCAATTCGCTGCATAAAACACCTAAAATCTAGTGGTTAGCCCAATTTCGCGATTCTTGCCAAGCGCAATTTTTCAAAATCCTCACCTGCATGGTGCGAAGATCGAGTTAATGGGCTAGATGAAACAAGCGAAAAGCCTTTTGAGTATGCAATTTTCTTATAAGCCTTAAACTCATCTGGCGTGACAAAGTTTTTAACTGGAAAGTGCTTTCTAGTTGGTGCTAAATATTGCCCAATGGTTAAAAAATCTACATCTGCAATACGTAAATCGTCCATAAGTTGCAAAACTTCATTGCGCTTTTCGCCAAGCCCTACCATTACTCCTGATTTTGTGAACATGTTGGGGTCAAGCTCTTTAACTTTTTGCAACAATCGAATTGAATAAAAATAGCGTGAACCTGGGCAGACCTCAAGATAATTTGATGGCACAGTTTCAAGATTATGATTATATACATCTGGTTTTGCCGCCACCACAATTTCTAACGCACCATCTTTGCGCAAAAAATCTGGCGTAAGCACTTCAATAGTAGTGTTGGGGCATTTTTGGCGAATTGCTTTTATCACATTAGCAAAATGCTGTGCGCCGCCATCTGCTAAATCATCTCGATCAACCGAAGTAATCACTACATGCTCAAGCCCTAGTTTTTCAACCGCATTGGCAACATTTTCTGGCTCATTCACATCAAGTGGAATTGGTTTGCCTGTTGCAACATTACAAAATGCACAAGCACGGGTGCAAATTTCACCCATAATCATCATTGAGGCGTGTTTTTTATTAAAACATTCACCAATATTGGGGCAGGCAGCTTCAGAGCAAACCGTAACAATGTCATTATCGCTAATGATTTTGCTGGTCTGCTTAAAAACCTCACCAACAGGAGCTTTCACTCTAATCCAATCGGGCTTGCGCTGATATGCACTATCGGGCTTATTCGCCTTTTCAGGGTGGCGGCTGAGTTTTTTCTTACTAATAGTATCAAGTAAAATTGCCATAATTTATTTTTCTTTTCTTTTATGGCGAATTAATAGCGCCGCAAAACCCGCCGCAAAAATTCCAATAATTGCTCCCGGAATCATGCCCAAAACTGCAGATACAATAAGCGCCTTTATTCCTTCAACTTGCTGACCATTTAAGGTAACGCTAGCTGATTCAGGAGAGATGATTTTTGTAATACCAATATTTATACCCATTGCTAAGCCGATGATAACAAACAGTAAAAATATCTTTTTGGGAAATGACATCTACTTTATTCTCGCCTAATTACGCTCTTTATATTTGCGATAACCCCAAATTAATAAACTTGCACCAACAATTCCAGTTAATAATTGCCATAAGATATTTCCACTCCATAGACCGAAAATAATTCCCAAAATAATATTGAGCAAAGACGAGCCAGCAACACCTAAAATGACATTAAGAAAAATCGAATTTTCTGCCTTCATAAAACGAGAAGCAAGATAACCCGCCAAGCCACCAATTAAAATTGCAAAAATAAAACCAATCATATTTTTCTCCTTTTTTAACTACAAACTGTGCCCTCACCCTGAGCTTGTCGAAGGGTGGAGTAACTCTCATAGTTCATTTTCTTCTTATTCACCCTTCGACAAGCTCAGGATGAGGCTTCGACAAGCTCAGGATGAGGCTTCGACAAGCTCAGGATAAGGCTTCGACAAACTCAGGGCAAGGTCTGAAATTTCCTCAAAGCATCTTTCTCATATAGTTACATATTGAGTGCTTTTCCATATGCGTCAAGTACTGACTCTTTCATTGTTTCGCTAAGTGTTGGGTGTGGGAAGATTGTGTGCATTAATTCTTCTTCTGTGGTTTCAAGATTCATTGCAATAACAAAACCCTGAATAAGCTCAGTTACTTCTGCACCAATCATATGTGCGCCCAGTAATTCACCAGTTTTATCATCAAATATGGTTTTAACCAAACCATCAGGCTCGCCAAGCGCAACCGCTTTGCCGTTACCAATGAATGGGAAACGTCCCACTTTTATCTTACGCCCCTGCTCGACTGCTTGTTTTTCACTCATGCCAACGCTGGCAACTTGCGGGTCGCAATATGTGCAACCGGGGATTTTATCTCTATCAAGCCCATGCGGATTTTTCCCTGCAATAGTTTCAACACAAATCACCGCCTCATGCTCAGCTTTATGGGCTAACATTGGTGCGCCTGCAACATCGCCAATCGCATAAATGCCCTGCACATTTGTGCGCCCATGACTATCAATCTTAACCGCTCCACGTTCAATTTTTACGCCGAGTTTTTCAAGACCTAAATTTTCAGTGTTACACTGCACACCAACCGCAGAAATTAGCTTTTCAGCGGCAATTTTTTCTATTTTGCCGTTTTTAAGCTCAACATGCGCAACAATGCCTGTTTTAGTTTTCTCAATTTTAGCGACTTTTGTATCGGTGAGAATTCGCATGCCACGTTTTTCAAAACGCTTGCGGGCAAGTTTTG
>Ga0256834_1003019_pt1 | contig 10263 bp, 9 predicted proteins | sample 4281140metaG_FD_190536 | JGI IMG/M metagenome (GOLD analysis project Ga0256834, IMG submission 190536) | Hydrothermal vent microbial communities from East Pacific Rise, Pacific Ocean - 4281-140 | ecosystem: Environmental > Aquatic > Marine > Hydrothermal vents | place: Pacific Ocean: East Pacific... | reverse complement strand
GAGGAGGTCAGCGTTGAAGAGGCCAGAAAAGAGTTCCTGAGGATGGAAAAGACCCTTGAAGCAATAAGGCTCTTCCTCGAAGGAAAAATAAGGGCATACAAAGTCAGGACTGAAAAGGAAAGGGTCATCTTTGCGGGTTAGTCTTTTTTGCGCATGACCTTGACTATTTTATACGTTTTTCCGTTGCACTCCACTTCGCCGGTTACCTCGATTATTTTCACGTGGTCGCCCTCGAAGAGGCCCTCCGGCTTAAAGAGGTCTCTCTTCTTGGGGTCGTTGCAGTCCTCGAACTTCAGCTGTATTATCGAGCCAACTATCGCCAGTCTGGGTTCAATCGCTACCTCAATGCTCGGTTCGACGACCTCGACGACGCGGACTTTGCCCTCGTGCAGCGGACAGGAGTGCGAGGGCATACTCCTTACGCGGAGTATTTTATACCTCCTCCCAGGCTCGAGGTTCCCTACGCACACCCCGGCGAGCTTGCAGGTTTTGCACGGCTCGGCGGGTCCATAGAATATGAACTCAACACCCGGTTTTGCGAGCTTTTCACCAACTAACGTGATTATGGCCATTTCAAACACCTCCCCGTTTTATGAGGATAACCGTCAGATGACCCCGGTTATTTTAGCGGCTTTCTCCGCCGCTTCCCTCGTCAGGCCGTCCTTTCCGAGGATTGTGTAGCGTTCGGGCCTTATGGTGTGGGCAATCGTGAGGGCCTCGATTATAACCTCGGGTTCGATTCCAAGCTCATACGCTGTAGTTGGGGCGCCGACCCTCTTTAAGGTTTCCCTAACGCGCTCCCACCTCATACCGTGGAGGTAGGCCATGATAATCGTCCCCAGTCCCGTCTGCTCGCCGTGTAAGGCGGGTTTATCGAGGAGTATATCGAGGGCGTGGCTGAACAGGTGCTCGGCTCCGCTTGCAGGCCTTGAAGAGCCGGCTATGCTCATAGCGACGCCCGTTGAGATAAGGGCCTTTATAACCTTCCTCACGCTCTCCTCGTTTCCGAGCCTTATTATGTCGGCGTTCCTTATCACCATCTTAGCGCTCATCAGGGACAGCGACGCGGCGTACTCGCTGTAGTACTCTCCCCGAATCCTGTGGGCCAGCTGCCAGTCCCTCACGGCGGTCAGGTTGCTTATGGTGTCGCCGACGCCGGCCGCTAGATACCTGTACGGGGCGGTTTTGATTACGTTGACGTCCGCTATTATTGCAACGGGGGGAATGGCCTTAATCGAGGTTTTGGCCCCCAACCCTTTTATCGAGGCGTTGGCGCTTGCTATGCCGTCGTGGGAAGCGGTCGTTGGAAAGCTGACGAAGGGAACGCCCGTTTTGAAGGAAGCCAGCTTGGCGACGTCTATTATGCTTCCGCCGCCAACCGCTATGACCCAGTCCGCGCTTTCGTCCTTTATCAGGTTGATAGTTCTTTCAACTTCTTCCATCGTTGCGCCTTTTCTAATGGTGAGCGGGACAACTTCGTATTTGGATTTGAGGTTCCTCTCAACGTCTTTACCCGCTATCTCCTTTGTCTTCGGTCCATAGAGTATGACGACCTTCTCACCGAGGCCGAGCCGTCTCGCAACGCTGAGGACTTCCCCCTTCAAGTTCTCTCCAAGCAGAACCTCACGGGGGAGCTGCATGAGGTGTAACCCCTTCATTCTCCCACCCCTAACCTCTCGGAAGGAAAAGCTTTAAGGCTATCGGAACAACCGTCTATGGTGGTCGAATGGGACTCTACGAGTTTTTTTACAAGTATTTCGTCGCCCCAATAAAATACAATCAGGGCTACAACATCGTGAACACGCTCACGTACGCCGTAATCCTCGGTATCGCGGTTCTCCTCCTGTACAAAATGCTCAAGAGAATGAGAATCCGCGTGGATGAGCGCTTTTTCATCTCGCTGATGCCCTACATAATCCTCGGGCCTCTGATGAGGAGCATGACCGACATCGGCCTGCTCCCAAGAACCTATCTCACCGTCAGTCCCGGGGGCTACTTTGTTATAGCAGGCTTTGCAATAGCGTCCCTCTTTGCAGTCTGGAGGCATCTCGGTCCCGATGAAAGGCTGTATTCAATCTACCGCGACTTCGGGTGGGTTCTCGTCGCGGGTCTGCTATTCATAATGGTTATTAACTGGAACAGGGTCTCCGTTAGGTGGGGGTTCTTCAAATACTTCATTCCGAGCCTTCTCGTTGCGGAAACGTTTATCTGGCTTCTCACAAAGAAGTTCGAGCTGGTAAGGAACAACAAAGTTCTCTACTACACCCACTTCTACGACGCGACGACGACCTTCGTTGGAATTCAGTTCTTCGGATTCTGGGAGCAGCACGTTCTCGCTAGGACGCTGATGAGCATCTTTCACACGCCTGCTGTTATGTACCTTGAGAAGTTCGTGATAATAACGGTCGTGGTTTACATACTCGACAGGCTCATGAAGGACGAGGACCCCGAGCTTATAAACTTCATTAAGCTCACAATTTTCATACTCGGTTTCGGCCCCGGAACGAGGAACCTGCTCATAACCCTGTTGAGGTGATTCGTATGGAGTTTGCCTGGAACGAGATTGCGCTCAACATGGCGAAGGATTTGGAGAAGACGATAATGCCTCTCTTCGGCACGAAGAAAGCCGGTGAAAACGTCGGAACGAACGTGAGCGGGGATGTAACAAAATACGTCGACAAGGTCGCGGAGGACCTGATTATAAGGCACCTCAAACCGCTCGGCGTCAACATAGTGAGCGAGGAGGTCGGGGAGATAGACGTTGGAAGCGACTACACAGTTGTCGTTGACCCCCTCGACGGGTCATACAACTTCTCGATGGGAATCCCGATATTCGCCTTCAGCTTTGCCGTCTTCAGAGAAAGGAAGCCCGTCTATGGGGCCATCTACGAGTTCTTCCCGAAGGCATTCTACGAGGCGATTCCAGGGGAAGGAGCCTACCTCAACGGAAGGCCCATCCACGTTAATACGCCAGAACCCGGAAAGGAAGCCATAAGCTTCTACACGCGCGGTAAATGTCTCGGTCTCGTGAAGAGGGTTAAGCGGGTCCGTGTTCTTGGAGCGATAGCCGTTGAAATGGCCTACACCGCCAAGGGCTCGCTCGACGGGGTCTTCGACATAAGGAACTACGTGAGGCCAACGGACATAGCGGCCGGGGTCATGCTCGTGAGGGAAGCCGGGGGAATAGTAACCGACGAGAGGGGAGAACCGCTCGAGTTTGAGCTGAAGGCAGAGGTTAACACCAACGTCATCGCCGTTGCGAACGAGAGAATCCTCAAAATAATCCTGGAGGAGCTGGGGAATGAGTCTTGAACGCTACTTCTACCGCTACGGGAAGGCCACCTTTACACTGTTCCTCATAAACGTCGCGGTCTACGTGTTTGAAGCAATACTCAGCAGAAACCCGATAAGCATCAGCGGGAGAGTTCTGGCGGTGCTCGGTCAGTGGAACTACGCGGTCCTTCACCTTGGAGCCTGGTGGCAGCCATTCACTGCGATGTTCGTCCACGTCAGCATCATCCACATAGCCTTCAACATGTACTTCCTCCTAATCATGGGGAGTCAGCTTGAGAGAATTCTCGGGCCTAAGAGAGTCGTTGTGATATACATCGTCTCCGGACTCGCGGGCAATCTGCTCACCTTGCTCCTGCTTCCTCCGAACGTTATCAGCGCAGGTGCGAGCGGGGCTCTCTTCGGTATCGCGGGGGCGCTGATACTAATCAACGGTGTCCTTGGCGGAAACATGCAGATGGCGATAATAAACGCGTTCGTGCTCTTCCTAATAAACAGCTTTCTCCCGGGAGTAAACGCCTTCGCCCACCTCGGCGGTCTAATAGTGGGAATGCTCATAGGCTACTACTACGGCCGGGTCATAAAGAGGAAGCTCACTTGGGCCTACGCTTACGGCTACTATTAGCGAAAGATTTAAAAACGCCCGCCGAAAGGTATAGGTCGAGCGCTCGGGCTGTGCCGGGGTAGCTTAGCCTGGTCAGAGCGCTCGGCTCATAGGGCCGCTCCCCTTCGGGGGAGCCTGAGAAACCGAGAGGTCCGGGGTTCAAAGCCCCGCCCCGGCACCACAATAGCCCCTGCTTCGCAAGCGCTGGCTGAAGAGTAAGTGCTTTTTTAGAAGTTTAGAAGTGCAATTTTCGGAGACTGGATTTGCTCCATCTGCTGAGTGTCTCACTCTTTAAAGGCGCCTTTCGGATGCTGAACTACTCTGAAGACTTCATTTAGTGTTTAACCCTCAATCAATGCTGTACTTGGTTAGTGCACAACTGTTTTTTGTTCTTTGGATAGAAAGGCGCTCTTTTTGCCAGCCTTTCCCAAAGGCTGAGCACGAAGTTTGAGACTGTTTGTAGCTCCTTTTAGAGGCCAAGTTTTGGGGATTTTCTCACCCAATGGCTGTTTGAGCGTGAGAACTTTATCAACTTGCCCTTCTGCTATTGGTTTAACTTTAAACCGACACCTGAAGGGCGTCAGGAAGGAGTAAACCCTTTTGTAAGGGCTTTTCAAGAGAGTTCTCCTTTGGGATGCTCAAAGAAAACTTGAAGAAAATAGGGCATCACACAGGCCCGTTGTGAGGAGCTACGAACTTTGGTCAACCTTTGCCTGCGCAAAGGTTGCTACGGATACAGCCTGCTCGGCGTTCTCGGGAAGAGCGTGGCCCACCTCACGTGGTCGAGCTTGAGGACCCACGCGACGAGCCTCTCAAGGCCGAGGCCGAAGCCGCTGTGCGGAACGGAGCCGTACTTCCTGAGGTCGAGGTACCACTCGTAATCCTTCGGGTCCATTCCTTCCTCCAAAATGCGCTGCACGAGCTTGTCGTAGTCGTCCTCACGCTGGGAGCCACCGATTATCTCACCGTAGCCTTCGGGCGCGAGCATGTCCGCCGCGAGAACCTTCCTCGGGTCCTCCGGGTCCTCCTTCATGTAGAAAGCTTTGATACCCTTTGGATAGCCGTAGACGAAGAACGGGGCCTCGAACTCTTCGGTAAGAACCCTCTCCTCGTCAGCCCCCATGTCCTCGCCCCACTCTATCTCGACGCCCTTGCTCTGGAGTACCTCTATGGCCTCGTCGTAGCTTATCCTCGGAAACGGCGGAACGGCGTTCTTGAGCGTGGTTAAATCCTTTCTAAATGTCTCAATTTCGCTCCTTCTGAGCTCAAGCGCGCGCTGAACCATGTAGCTCACGAGCTCCTCCTCGACCTTCATGATGTCCCAGAGGTCCATCCATGCGGCTTCAAGTTCAAGGTGCCAGAACTCGGTGAGGTGCCTTCTCGTCCTGCTCTTCTCGGCCCTGAAGCTCGGCGTGAGGGACCAGACCTTTTCAAGGCCAAATATAGCAGCCTCAAGGTAGAGCTGGGCCGACTGGCTTAGATATGCGGTTTTGTCGAAGTACTTGAGCTTGAAGAGCGTCGAGCCGCCTTCCACTGCTCCGGTAACGAGTATCGGCGGGAAGACCTCGTACCAGCCGTCCTGGAGGAGCCACTCGCTAGCGGCCTGAACGAGCGTGGCCTTTACTTTCATTATGCTCGCGACCTTGGGCGAGCGGAGGTGCAGGTGCCTGACGTCGAGCAGAAACTCCGGGCTAACGTCCTTCGTTATCGGGAAGAAGTCAACGTTCTGGATTACTTCGAGCTTGTCGGCCTGAACCTCCGCCCCGGTAGGAGCGCGCGGGTCAGCTTTAATGGTTCCCTCGATGATGACGCTTGACTCAATGCCGAGCTTCTTGGCCTCCCTGTAGGCCTCTTCGTTGAGCTCCTTGGAGAAAACCACCTGAACGATTCCGCTTGAGTCTCTAAGCACTATGAAGACCTTCTTTCCGACTTCCCTCTTCCTGTAAACCCATCCGGCGAGCTTAACCCTCTTTCCCTCCATTTCGGGCTTAACGTCGGCACAGTAAACCTTATCAATCACCCTTACCACCTCCAAAAGCTTTTCGGCGGGGGTTTATAACGCTAACCCAATCAGAAGAGGCTATTCAACCACAGGCCCAGGGCAGTGACCCTTGATTCAACAACCATAATCCAAGGCATGGAGTATGGTTTTCGTTATTGAATTTAAATTCTTTGGGCCTTTTAATGTCATCTCGACAAAAAATTTAAGTTATTGACTGCCGAATATTCAATTATGCGCAGGTTTGCACTCACGGGAGTCCTCGTGGACTACGAATCCGTCACGAGAGGGGCCGTTGTCGTTGAGGGAAACGAGATACTCGCAATAGTCCCAGAGGAGGAAGTCGGCGAATGGGGCGTTGAGGAGGTCTACGGAGGAAAGGACTACATAGTAATCCCCGGCTTAATCAACGCCCACACACACGTAGCCATGACGAAGTTCAGGGGTCTGGGTGAGGACCTGCCGACTGAAGTGTGGCTCGAACGAATCATCTGGCCGATGGAGCTGAAGTGGACGAGGAGAGAAATCCGCAGGTGGGCCGAACTTGGCATCAGGGAGGCCCTGATGAACGGCTCGACAACGATAAACGACCACTACTTCTTCGCTGATGAGATAGCGAAGGTCGCGGAGAGGCTTGGCATAAGGGCTTTCGTTGGACAGACAGTTATGGACAAGATTGATTTTCCCCTCGCGAGTCCTGAGGAGGGCTTTCGGTTCTTCAAGCGCTGGCGGAACAGGAGCGAGCTCGTAACGCCCACTCTGGCACCGCACGCAACCAATACCGTTTCGCTTGAGCTGATGACGGAAATTGCAGAACTCTCTGAGGAAACCGGCGCAAGGGTTCACATCCATCTCGCCCAGAGCGAAGCGGAGGTTTCTGAGGTTAAAAGGCACTATGGCCTTTCGCCCGTTGGTCTTCTCAAAAGGGCAGGGTTTTTGAACGAAAGGTTAATTGGTGTCCACGGCGTTTACCTGGACGATTCTGACTTCGAGAGGTTGGCCAAAGCTGGCTCAAGCATCGTCCACTGCCCGACGAGCAACGTCAAGCTTGAGGCGCGGACGGTGGGTCTGAGGAAACTCCTTGACTTCGGCCTCAACGTGGCTTTGGGCAACGACTCGCCGAATCCAACCGGAATCCTAGACCCCTTCCTTGAGATGAGAACTGCCGGAATCGTGGCTAACCTGACTGCCGGAAGGGCGCACGCTGTTCCTCCGAGGGAGCTGTTTGGGATGGCAACTCTGTTTGGGGCCAGAGCACTCGGCGTAAAGGCGGGACTCCTGAAACCGGGCTACCTGGCGGATTTAGTCCTTATAAAGGCAGATAAACCGTGGTTCAAGCCCTTAGAAAACCTGTACTCCCTCCTCGTGTATTCCGCGAGGGGGAGCGACGTTGAGATGACCGTTGTGAACGGAAGAATCCTCCACAGAAAGTTCACTTGGGGACCTTCTTCACAATCAATTTGACGCCGTCGACGTCGATTACCTTCACGATATCGCCGACGTTCAGCTCCTCGTCGCTGAGGGCAATCCACCTGTCCCCTTCGAGCTCCACTATGTAGTATTCCTTCCCCTTCTCAACGACCCGACCCCGCTTTCCCTTGAGTTCAAAGGTGTACTTTTTGACCCCGATGTCTTTGACGTCCCTCCTGATGTACCTGCCTACTATTATGTAGCTCAAAACCGACGCTATCAGGGCCACCGTGAAGCTCTCCTCGAAGTTCAGTCCCAGGCCAAGGAGTATCCCCAGCACTGCCAAGGCAACGCCTATTGGGGTAATAAAGGCCGTTACCATCATGTCGAGGACTATTATGAGCAGGCCGAGGATTAAAAGGGAGAGGGGAAACAGCCACCCCATGTCAACCACCCGCTTTTCAGCCTTTGGACTCGGACTTCTCTTCCTTCTGGCTTTCACCCGGCACTGGTAGAGGGGCCTCTTTAACTTTCTGGATAATCCTGAGGAGACCTATGAGGGCTTCGGTGTCGTAGGGGACTATCAGGTTGCCGTACTTGGCGAGGTCCGGGAGCTTCTCGATGTACTGGAGCGTTAGGTACTTCTCGTCGGCCATCTTAAGGGCCTCAAGAACCTTCTTTATTGCCTGGGCCTGACCTTCGGCTATGAGAATCTGCCTCTGCTTCTCACCTTCCGCCTTCAGTATCGCCGCCTGTTTCTGGCCTTCAGCTTCCTTTATCGCGGCTTCCTTCTTACCCTCTGCGAGGAGTATCATTGCCCTCTTCTCCCTCTCGGCCGTCATCTGCTTGGCCATTGCCTCCTGAATGTCCTTCGGCGGGTCTATGCGCTGTATCTCGACGCGGGTTATCTTAACTCCCCAGCGGTCCGTTATCTTGTCAAGCTCCTCCCTGAGTTTAGCGTTGATGATGTCCCTTCCGCTCAGCGTCTCATCGAGTTCCATCTCACCTATGATGGCACGGAGGTTCGTCTGTGCGAGCTTGATGATGGCCATGAGAAAGTTGCTGACGTTGTAAACGGCCTTAACCGGGTCGAGAATCTGGTAGTAAACGACGGCATCGACGGTGACGACGACGTTGTCCTTACATATAACCTCCTGCGGCGGAACGTCAACCACGTGTTCGCGCATATCGACGACCTTTACGTGCTCCATGAAGGGAATTATGAAGTGTATTCCCGGGTCAAGGATTCTGTTGAACTTTCCGAGCCTCTCAACGAGGCCCCTCTGGTACGGCCTTATCACCTTAACGCTCAGAAGGAGCATCACCAAAAGAAAAGCTCCGAGAATTATGAGAACGGCCCCCGCAAAGGCAACCATTACTATCACCTCCAGTTAACTATCACACTAAAAAGAATTAAAGGGCTTATAAGTGTTACTGCGGTGAACATGATTAGTTTGATTTGCTCAGTTTGAGTCAATTGCCTTTATAAACCCGCTCACCCTTTCAGGCTCAGGTGGGAGCATGGGGAGACCCGTATTTTTGGGCAAGGCCTACATAAACTGGTGCGGGAAGTGCAACGTTCCGCTCATAGGCGATAGCTGTGCCATTCACGGAAAGGAGGGCGTCTTCAGGCTGAACATAACCCCTCCCGGCGATTTGAGGTTCGCCTTTGAGAAGGATTTAGAGTTAATAAAATCTGTTTTCAGGGAGCACTTTGGAGTGGACGTTGGCGAAGTCCTCGACGGGAAGGTCGTCCTCCTCAACAAGCTTCCGAGCGAAGATGAGGCCTACGAAATCATCGTGGACGGCTACGTCTTTGGATACCTCAAGTTCGACCCCCTTGAGCTCCACTGGAGGGCAGGCCTGAAGGTTGAAGGAGCCATAGCGCTCTGGAAGCGCTTTGGAAAGAGCATGAAGAAGTGGGTTATAGTCGATAAAGGCGCCGTCGAGCCGATAAAGAACGGGGCCAATCTTTTGGCTGTCGGCGTTCTTGACGCTGACCCAAGCATAAGGGTGAACGACGACGTGATTCTCGTCTCAGAGGACGGCGAGGTCTTCGCGACTGGAATAGCGAAGAAGGACTATTTCGCCTTAATCAGGGGCGAGCGCGGAACGGGGGTCAAGCCCAAGAGGCAGAAGAGCGTCAACTACCGCGAGGGAAGAAAGGCGACGATGGAGGACGTTCTGAGAGCCAATTCGATAGCGCTCGAAGAGAAAGTCATGAAAAGCAGGGAGTTCATGCGGAGGGTTGCCAGCAAATACTCGGACCTACCTGTAGCCGTTGCCTTCTCCGGCGGAAAGGACAGCCTGGCCGTTCTCGGTTTGGCTCTGGAGGAGTTCGGCAGTGACTTTACCGTATTCTTCAACAACACCGGAATAGAGTTTCCGGAAACTGTGGAATACGTGGAGAAGCTGAGGAAGGAGCTTGAGCCGAAGGGTATAAAGTTCGTCGTTGCGGACGCTGGAGACGCCTTCTGGAGGGCGCTCTACGTTTTCTCACCGCCGGGTCGCGATTACCGCTGGTGCTGTAAGGTCACCAAGCTCGGCCCGATAACTCTGGCGATAAAGGAGAACTACCCGAAAGGAGTGCTCATGTTCGTCGGTCAGAGGAAGTACGAGAGCATAAAGAGGTTTAAGCAGCCCCGCGTGTGGAGGAACGAGTGGGTGCCCAACGAGATAGGTGCGTCGCCGATATTCCACTGGCGCGCGATTGAGGTGTGGCTCTACATCTTCAGTAGGAATCTTCCCTACAATCCGCTCTACGAGAGGGGCTTCGACAGGATAGGCTGTTTCCTCTGCCCGAGCGCTTCGCTGGCAGAATTCGAGAGGCTCAAGAAGGAAAAGCCCGAGCTATGGGAGAAGTGGAGGAAGGCTCTGGAGCACTGGAGGAAGCGCTTTGGCCTTCCGGAGGAGTGGATTACCTACGGCTTCTGGCGCTGGAAGAAGCTGAGTAAAGGTG
>Ga0256834_1003018_pt1 | contig 10266 bp, 10 predicted proteins | sample 4281140metaG_FD_190536 | JGI IMG/M metagenome (GOLD analysis project Ga0256834, IMG submission 190536) | Hydrothermal vent microbial communities from East Pacific Rise, Pacific Ocean - 4281-140 | ecosystem: Environmental > Aquatic > Marine > Hydrothermal vents | place: Pacific Ocean: East... | reverse complement strand
AATAAAAACTATCCTCATAGTATTTAAGTAAACTTTCTTCAGTCGGAACTGGAGAAACAAAAGAAAAACCACAGTTTCTACAAATTACATTATTTATATTCCAATTATAATTACTATTTTTTGTTTTTGCTATTTTATTATATTTCCAAACTTCTTCAAGGTTATTATTGTTACATATATCACATTTTCTATCTATATAAATCATTATTGCATATCCTTTAGTATATTTATAATTTCTTTTTTATTAACTTTATTGTTCCTATTTAACGGTAAATTATCAAAAATTATAAAATCATCTATTTGAGTATCTTTAGAAAAATTAGATTTAGAAAAAAGTCGTAATTCATTGATAAAATTTATTTCTTCTTTATCTTGTAACACAACAACAACGGCAACAGCTTTTTCTCCAAATATTTTATCTTTTACCCCAACAACTGCAACATCAACTATAAAATCTAAAATTTTAATTTTATCTTCTAATATTTTTGGATTTATATTTACACCACCTTTTATAATAATATTTTTTTTTCTTCCTATAATATATAACGAATCATTTTTTAACTCCCCTAAATCACCTGTAAAAAATATTTTGTCGTTCAATATACTAACTGTATTTTTATGTGGACTTAAATAACCTTCAAAGATATTATCATTTAATACACAAATTTCTTCGTTATCTATATTTATATTAACTATTGGCTGTCCAACATAGTTAGAAATTTCTTTATAATTATTACCGTTTTCAGATGATATAAATAATGTTTCAGATAATCCATATGTATTAAATATTTGTTTATTATATTTATTTTTAAAATATATTTTATCTTTTAAATCTAATGGAGCTGTACATGAAAAAATATATTTAATATTATTTTCACAATACTCCTTGCCTTTTAAATTTCTATCTAACTTATTTAATAATTTTATTATTGTTGGAACAAACCATAATATATTAACTTCATATTTTATAATTTCATTCCAAAACTTTAAAATATCTTGAGGTACAAATGATTGCTTTATTACAATAGATGCTTCTGCTAAAAAAGGAACCAAAAACATATTATAATATCCCGCCATATAAGATATTTCTAATAATAGGATGAATCTGTCACTTGAAGTTATATTATGAAATTTTATAAATTTATTTCCATTTTCTATAAATGATGATATCGAATATACTATACACTTTGGCTCTCCTGTTGTCCCAGATGTGTACATCAATAACAAATTTTTATCATATTTAATTTTAGGCATTTGATTTAAATCATATTTTTCTTCAATAAAATCAAAGTTTTTAATATTTATTTCATTTATATTATTTATTAAACTTTCATCTGTGATGATAAAATCAATATTGTAGTCCATGATTATCTTTTCAATATCTTCTAGTGGTAATTTTTTAGATAGTGGCAATATAACAATATCATTAAAAAAAGCCCAAAAATACAAAGAAATAAACTCAATTGAATTATCTAACAATAAAATAACTTTATTATTACTTTTAATATTGTATTTTTTTAAAAGTACTTTTGTGTAATTCATCGATAAATTATATATATCACTATAAGTGTAAGATTTATCTAATTGTGAATTTATTGCAAAAACTTTATCTTTATTATTTATAAAAATATTTTCTAAAGTCATTACACTTGTTCCTTTCCATAATATCTATTATAATTTTTTTTCCATAGATCATCATATCCACTACCAACTAATTTTTTTGCAACTTCTTCTACCAATTCCTCTTCAGCATTTAATTGATCTACTTTACATACTTCTAATATTAATATTCTAGGATCTATATGATATTTTTTAGCAAATTTTTCAATAATCGGCATATAACTAGAATGAAACATTGCTAATCCTGAGATAACATCTATAGAACTTATATATTGATTGTTCATATACTTTAAGATATATTTTTCACTTATTTTACTTAATTTAATAGGATCCAAATTTATTTTATAATTACTTTTTAGTAATACAGATACAAACTGCTCAAAATATGTATTTCCAGCACCACGACCCATACCCATTAAGGAAACATCTATAATTTCAATTCCATTCTCAATAGCTATTAAAGAGTTAGCTACAGCTAAACCTAAATTATTATGTCCATGAAACCCTAGTTTTTGATTTATATTTAGTTTTTTTATTTCGTGTATATAATCTTTGAGTGTATCTGGTAAAATTCCACCTGCTGAATCTACAATATAAACATAATCTACTCCGAGTATATTTGCTTTCTTTACATATTGAGCAAATTCTTTTGAAGACACTGTATATGATTTCATAAAGTTTATGCAAACAGTTATCCCTAATTCTTTTACTTTTTTGATATACTTAATAGAATCATTAAACTTTATTGGCTCTATACCAATTCTAATAAAATCTATATTATATTTTGCAGCTTTTTCTATATCCGATAAATTTGCGATACCTGGAATACAAAATATTCCCCATTTTGATTTTTTAATTGCTTTAGATGCCATTTTCATATATTCTTCATCTGAAGCAATTGCTTTTGTATAGTTTGATAAAGATGTTCCAAGTCCTATGCCATGTCCAACTTCAATCATCTCCACACCTGAACTATCTAATTCTTGTACTATATCATATGTTTCTTTTGCAGAAAATTTAAAATTATTTACATAACTACCATCTCTTAATGTGCAGTCTAAAATTTTAAATTTTTTTTGCAAATCTTTCTCCAAATTTATAATTTTTGTCTGCTATTTTACCCAAAATATCCTTTAAATACTTAGGATGCATACCATAACCAGGTCTTATGCTTCTTATATTTTTTTCTGTAAATATTTCACCTTTTTTAATATCTTTGGCTACATAAAGACTTCGACTAAACTGTCTGCTTTTTTTCTTTTTTTCATTCATAGAGTAATCTATTTTACCCAAAAGCTTTTCAGTGTCTCTAACTACTTGTATCATATCTTTAAACTCTTGTTTATCCATAGAAAAATCTGCATCAGCACCACCAATGGACTTATCTAGTATAAAATGTTTTTCAATCACTTTTGCACCAAGGGTAGTCGCGACTATAGGAGCAGTGCTTCCTAGTGTATGGTCTGAGAAGCCACTTATAACACCAAAAGTTTTTGCAAGACTTGGTATCATCATCAAGTTTGCATCTTCAAAAGCAGCAGGATAAGCACTTGTGCATTTAAGTAAAATAATATCATTATTTCCAACTTCACGACAAATATTTACCGCATCTTGAATCTCATCAATCGTTGCTATACCTGTTGAAATAATAATTGGTCTCATCTTTGATGCAGTATATCGTATGAGTTCATAGTCAGTTATCTCAAAGGAAGCTATTTTATATGCAGATGGATTAAACTTCTCTAAAAAGTCAACCGCACTCTTATCAAATGGCGATGAAAATATATCTATCTCTATCTCTCTTGCATAATCAAACAGCTCTTCATGCCATTCCCAAGGAGTATAAGCCTCTTGATAAAGTTCATACATACTCTTACCATCCCAAAGAGTTCCACCCTTAATGATGAAATCTTCTTTATCGCAATCAAGTGTTAATGTATCCGCCGTATATGTTTGAAGTTTAATAGCATCTGCACCAATATCTTTAGCTGCCTGAATAGTATCAAGTGCATTTTTTAAACTTCCATTATGATTCGCACTTAACTCTGCAATAATATAAATACCATCACGATGTAAATCAAAATTACCTATTTTCATTAATTTGCCTCTTCTATTTTAATTATATATTTTTTATCATCTTTATAAAAAAATGCAGGGTAATCATTATTATCTACAATTCTAAGTAAATTAAATTGCTCTTGAATAGTTTTATTGATGTCAAGTTCACTATCTTTTGCTGTTCTTTTTTTATAAAAACTCTCTTTACCAATCTGTTTAGTTGAAATCTCAAGATCATCATAATTATCTAAAAAATCAATACACATATTTATAATAAACTCTGCTTGTTTCTTTCTTAATTTATAGTTTAACTCATACCCTGATAAAGTGAGAGTTTTTTGCATATATATATCACCATCATCTACATCCTCTGAAGCTTCAAACATAGTAAATGGTATTTTATTCTTACCCTCTAATATCTGCCAAAACATTGGAGCCCATCCCTTGCCATTTGGTAATGCACTAGCATGTATAACAATGTTATGTTTATTGTTACTTAAATATTCTTGTTTAATAATTTTATGATAACTCAGTATAAATACAACATCATAATTGCCATTCATTTTTTTATGATCAAAAAAAACTTGTGAATTCACTATTTCTTTATTTAATTTTTCTACATAAGAAACAAACCATTGATTGGGTGATGTAAGGATCGCTATATTCATCTTAAAATTATTTCCTTTAGTAATTTTTTTAATTTATTAGAATTAAATTTTTTAAGTGTTAAAAAGTTTTTTCTTTTAAGATATTGGTATATATCATCTTGATTATCAGCTGTTTTTATTGCTATAAATGGAAGATTCATATAATAAACCTCATTCAAAGTTACACTAGGAGTTACAATAGAAAAATCACTTTTTTTCATAAGTTTTGCTATTTTATTTGAATTGACATGTAAATTTATCCATGCTCTGTTTTTGACATACTTCTTTAATTCTTTTAGATTTTTATTGGCTATTGTAGTTACTAAATCTACTTTTACATTTTCAAATTTTTCAAGTACATTCAAAATTTCTATATTTACATTACTATGATCAGCCCCACCCATAGCTAAAAAAATAGTTTTACTTTTACTATCTGATGTTTTTTGTTTTTTGTTTTTTATTTTTATAAACTCATCTCTTAAAAGTGTATACTCACTGCCGCATCTTAATTCACAGTTCTCAGGCACTAAGTCTTTATATCTTTTTTTATCTGCACTTATGTTATGATTTAAAAGTATGTCACAATAGTGTCTTTCATAGGTGTCATCCAATGAGAGTACTTTTACATTGGTTTTCTTTTTTAATTTTTTTTCATATTCGTAATCAATCCCATAATGGTCAATGACTACCATATCAATACTATACTTTTTTACTAATCCAATTACTTCTTTTAAAGCATTTGATTTAAGGATCTCAACTTTATAACCGGCTTCTTTTATTTTATAATTAATATTCCTATCTAAAGCCTGCACAGCAAATATAATATTTGAATCTTTATATTGCGAAGCCAATACTAAATCTCTCATAATATGACCAGTACCGATTTTAGATGATGAATCAGCTCTGAATAAAATATTTTTCATTTTCAGCCTTATAAATAACTTCATAAAGTAGTTCTGCTCTCTTCCAGTCTTCCAGAGTATCAATATCTTGAACTAAATGTCTAGGAAGTATAATTGGGATACTATCTTTACCGAGCATTATCTCTTTAGAGCTTTTATCAAGTTTTGTCCAGTAAAACTGCCCAGCATCTTGATAAGCTTCTTCTAAGTCTTGGCTTCTTGTCATATAATGTTCTGGTGTAAACATCTCACATCTACCATCATCATTAACTTTAAAAGTTCTTTGAATAGGGAAAGGCATTGAAGTTGAGCTAAACGCATTAATTGCATCACTACTTTTAAGCTTTTGAAAACCTTCAATTAAATATTTCGATTTCATTAAAGGGGCAGTAGCATATATTGTACAAGCATAATCAAACTCTTGACCCTGCTCTTTTAAATAATCAATAGCATGCTGAACAACATCATTTGTGCCAGTATAGTCATCTGAAAGTTCACATGGTCTTATAAATGGAATTTCTGCTCCATATTCTTTAGCTATTTTTGCTATCTCTTTATCATCAGTTGTTACTATAATCTTATCAAAAAGATTTGATTCCAATGCAGTTTGTATAGAGTAAGCAATTAATGGCTTACCAAAAAAATCTTTTATATTTTTTCTTGGTATTCTCTTGCTTCCACCTCTTGCAGGAATTATCGCTATACATCTATCCATTTAAAATCTCAAAAAAAGTTTTGATGACATAATCTTGTTCTTGGTCACTTAGTAGTGGATAAATTGGAAGAGAAAAACATTTTTTATAATAGTTATCCATGTTTGGTGTTATCTCATTTCCATAACCAAAATCTTTATAGTACGGTTGCTTATTAATAGGCATATAGTGAAGCTGTAGTCCAATATTTTTTTCTTTTAACATATTAAACAAATCTACTTTAGAGATATTTAACTTAGTAAAATCAACCTGCACTACATATAGATGATATGATGATTTTCCATCATATGCGTACAATGGTTCTACAATACTGTTTTTAAATGCTTCATCATATTGTTCTGCAATTATTTTTCTTCTTGCTATAAAATTATCAAGTTTTTTTAGTTGAGATAATCCCAATGAACACTGAATATCTGTTATGCGATAGTTAAAACCTAACTCCCTCATCTCATATTCCCAAGGTTTCATTTCAGGAGTTTTTATCATCCCGTGAGAGCGTAATGATAGTAAATTTTCATAGATCTCTTGAGAGTTTGTAGTTATTGCACCACCCTCAGCAGTTGTCAGATGTTTTACTGGGTGAAAAGAGAAGATAGACACATCACTATTTGTGCAGCTACCAGACTTTATACCGTTATATGAAGCTCCGATAGAATGAGCATTGTCTTCTAAAATTATTATATTGTATGTTTCTTTTATATGTTTTAACTTCTCTTGATTTAGCATATTCCCAGAAAATGAAACAGCATAAATAGCTTTGATAGTTGGATCTTTTTTAAGTTCATCTTCACATAAGTCTAAATCAATATTTCCATCTTTTTGTATATCTACAAATATAGGTTTAGCACCAACATAAAGAATTGAATTGGAAGTTGCTAAAAATGAGTTTGGGGTTGTTAAAACTTTATCATTTTCTTTAAGTAAGACTAATGACGCTAAATGTAAAGCTGCTGTACCATTTGCTACAGCAACACAATACTTAACCTCACAATATTTTGCTAAAGCATCTTCAAATTCTTTCACTTTTGGTCCAGTCGTAAGATAATCGGACTTTAATGTTTCTACTACAGCATCAATATCATCTTGTTTTATAAATTGCTTACCATAAGGAATAAAGTTCACTTTTAACCTTTTTTTATCATTTCTAACGCTTCTTTATGAGTAAGCCATTCAGTATTATTCCCTGAATTATATTCAAACCCTTGTTCTACAAGAAAACCTTTTTCTCCAAGTTTATTCGTAGAGAAATCGACAACTTTGTTAAACTGTATTGTTGGTTTTATAACATAATGATTATTAAATTCTAGAGTCAGATGACTATCATCTGAAGGGCACATGATCTCATGTAGTTTTTCACCAGGTCTAATACCTATTATCTTGTGCGATAAATCAGGGGCAATTGCTTTTGCTAAATCTGTTATCTTCATAGATGGAATTTTTGGTATAAATATCTCTCCACCATACATTCTTTCAAAATTTTTAAGCACAAAGTTAACACCATCTTCAAGTGTTATCAAAAATCTTGTCATTTTTTCATCTGTAATTGGTAACTCTGTTGCACCTTCACTGATTAATTTCTTAAAAAATGGAATAACAGAACCTCGACTTCCGGTAACATTTCCGTATCTAACAACAGAAAATCTAGTTTTTCTATCTCCAACCATATTGTTTGCAGCGACAAAAAGCTTATCTGAAGCCAGCTTTGTCGCTCCATATAGATTAATAGGGTTTGCCGCTTTATCAGTTGAGAGTGCTATTATTTTTTCTACACCATTTTTTATAGCCGCCCTAATAACATTTTCAGCACCATTAATATTTGTTTTAATACACTCCATTGGATTATATTCTGCTACTGGAACATGTTTTAAAGCCGCAGCATGGATCACAAAGTCAACTCCATGCATAGCTTCGTCTACTCTCTGTGCATCTCTAACATTACCTATGAAATATCTCATACACTTATCATTAAAAAATTGAGCCATTTCATACTGCTTAAGTTCATCTCTACTAAATATAATTATTTTATTAGGTTTATATTTAGATAAAATGATTTCAGTATATTTTTTGCCAAAACTTCCTGTTCCACCAGTAATTAATATATTTTTATTATTAAACATTTTGTATTACCCCATTGTCTAATCTATAAATTTTTTCACATCTCTCAAGCGTACTTAATCTATGAGCTATTATGATCAAAGTTTTTTCATCACTTATATCATATATCTCTTTCATAATCTCTTGTTCTGTTTCATTATCTAAAGCACTTGTTGCTTCATCAAGTACAAGTATCTCTGGGTTTATATATAAAGCTCTGGCTATTGCTACTCTTTGTCTTTGTCCGCCGCTTAACATAACTCCACCCTCTCCAACTAATGTATCTTGTCCATCCTTTGTATTTAAAAAGTCAAATATTTTAGCTTTTTTTAGACAATAATCAATTTTTTCTTTATCGTACGGACTAACAAACGAAACATTTTCTCCTACTGTTCCATCAAATAGATAAACTGTTTGTGGAATATATCCTATTTTACTTCTCCATGATCTGATAGTTAAATCATCTATAACAACCCCATCAGATGAAAGTATTCCACTTTTTGGTTTATAAAGCCCAATTATAATATCAACTAAGGTACTCTTTCCACTACCACTTTCACCAATAAATGCTATTTTAGAACCTTTTTCTATTGTGATATTAACATCTTTTAAAATTGTTCTATTCTCTTCATACTCAAAATTAATGTTTTGGATAGATATCTCTTTATTAAATGCTATACTCTTTGCTCCAAGTTCCTCTCTATCATACATTAAATCATTATGAACTATTTCAAGCGATTTATGATAAAAAAGAATTTGATTATAGCTATTAATTATCCTATTTACAGATGGCATAAGACGGTATAGTGCTAAAACAAACATAGATATAATTGAAAGAAGGCTAGAAATATTATTTTCATACTTCCAAACAAGATATGTAATAATTAAAATAACAATACCAAAACCAATAGCTTCTAAAAACAGTCTTGGCACCTGACTAAGTGTCGAATTTGTTATGTTTGCTTTTGCATAACTAAAACTAGCATCTCCAAAATCTTTTAATATATTTTTATTATTTGATTGAAGTTTTATTAACTTAAAGTTTCCAAAACTTCTATTTATTATTTCATAAAACTTTTTTTGAACTTCGGTTTTTATAACTCCAGCTTTTTTAATCTTTTGTGAAATTGTTTTAAGAATTAAAAGAGCATTTAATACCAATACAATTGTCAAAAGAAAAGTTATTTTATAATCTACATATAACATCATTGCATATATAAATATTACAATAAAAAGTTCACTTATCATAAATAAAACTGCAGATATTAACATAGTAAGGTTAGATGCTTCATTTATAATAGATTTTGTCAAAACAGATGAATTTTTACCTATAAAATCTTTATATGGCATACTCATATAGTTTTCAAAAAGTCTATACGCTAAAAGGTGATATCTGCTTTGTGTAAACTTATTTAACATATAAAAATAAAATAAGTTTATAATACTTCTAAAAATATAAAACAAAACTAGTACTACACCAAAGCTTATAACAAATTCTACCTCATTATTGAAATTAAATATTTCATAAATTTTTAAATAGTACTCATTCGTATGTATTAAGTTAAAATCTGTAGCTACTGCTATAAATGGCATTATAACTGATATGCCAACTGTTTCAATAATAGATATTATTATTGAAAAAAACAATAATCCCAATAAAAACTGTTTATCTCTTCTTGTTAATAAACTTTTTAGTTTAGCTATCATCTACTCTTCTTTAGCAAAAAACATCTTATCCTCGCTATAAATTCGATAATTCCATAAACTTCAAAAAAATTATATATTGCTTCTTTATCCTCAATAGGTGAGATTTTATTCTTTAACATCTCAATTTTTTGAGGTACTATATCTAATACGACCACTTCATTATGTTGTGCAAGCAAAATTCCGTTTGAAATTCCAACATAACCTGCACCTGCTATCGCTATTTTGAGCATATTTATAATACCTTTTATATGTTAAAAATATTTAAGATATTATAGCTTAAGTTTCTTTTTGATAATTTAAATTAAAAAAAGTACACTTATTATTTACAGTTTTTTGCGCTAAGGTTAGCTCTATTTTTATCAATGATTTTTTTGCCAATCCCTTTAACTAAAATGAGCTCATCAATATTTTTAAAACAGTTTACATCTCTATGAGCTATGATTAATTCAGCTTTTTTAACACCTATTCCATTTAAAGAACTCAACTCTTTTTTAGAAGCACTATTTATATCAATCGCACCAAACA
>Ga0256834_1003017_pt1 | contig 10270 bp, 10 predicted proteins | sample 4281140metaG_FD_190536 | JGI IMG/M metagenome (GOLD analysis project Ga0256834, IMG submission 190536) | Hydrothermal vent microbial communities from East Pacific Rise, Pacific Ocean - 4281-140 | ecosystem: Environmental > Aquatic > Marine > Hydrothermal vents | place: Pacific Ocean: East... | reverse complement strand
CTGCTATCCTGTCGAATCCTAAAGCGAAACCCGTTGCAGGAGTATCTTCTCCGCCGAAGAGGTGAGCCAAGCGGTAGCTTCCCCCTCCGCATATCTGGTTCTGCGCACCCAATCCCTTCCTTGCGTAAGCTTCGAAGACCACGCCTGTATAGTAGTCGAGCCCCCTCGCTATTCCAAAGTCGAGCTTGTAATCCACCTCCAATGCATCGAGAACGTCGCAAACTCTCTCTATATGTCCGAAATCGAAGTCGGGAATTATATCTTTCGCATCTTCCACTATCTCTCTCCCGCCTACGAGGTCTATCAGCGAAAATATCTTCTCCCTCAAATCCGAACCCACTCTTACTTCATCTAAGTAACCTTCTAAGCCTTCGATGTCCCTCTTGTCTATCAACCTCATTATCTTTGATGCAATATTCTCATCCAAATCGCTCAGCAAATGCCTGAGCAATCCGACGTGGCCAATGTGGAGATCGAAATCTATCTTCAACTCGTTCATTATCCTATAAGCAAGCGATATCACCTCCGCATCTGCCAAGGGGGAGGATGAGCCTATCAGCTCTACTCCGAACTGCCAGAACTCCCTATACCTTCCTTTTTGAGGTCTCTCGTATCTGAAGCAGTTGGCGAAGTAATAGAACCTGAGAGGTTTTGGCATTCCAGTGCATTCGTTCACGTACATCCTCATAACTGGAGCTGTAAGCTCGGGTCTTAACGCCAAATCCCTTCCCCCCTTATCCTTGAACGCATAGATCTCCTCGACGATCCCTTCACCCGACTTTATCGTGAACAGTTCGAGATGTTCGAACGTCGGGGTCAGCACTTCTCTGTAACCGTAACTTTCTGCCACATTCCTCATTATCCTTTCAATTGCCCTTCTTTTCTCCATATCATCCGGCAGAAAGTCCCTTGTTCCCCTCGGCCTTTCGATTTTCACAGCTAAGCCTTGCCGAGTTCTGTTTAAAAACTTAGTTAAAATATTTAATAAATCCGCGTAACTTTGGCCATGGACAGGATAAACTTCGACGCTGAATACGTCAAGCCGATAATCAGGGGAGAGAAGGTCACCACGATTAGAAAGGGTATAAAAAGCTACCCAGTGGGAAGGATAGTGGATCTGACCGTTAATTACACACCCTTTGCAAGGGCTAAGGTGGAGAAGGTAGTCGTTAAGAGAGTTGGCGAGCTCACGGATGAGGATGCCAAAAGGGATGGGTTTGGGAGTAGGGAGGAACTCATCCAAGCCCTTAAAAGGATATATGGGGACATAAAGGACAGCGACTTTGTCACGATAGTTCATTTCGTCGTAGTTGAGAGCTACGTGAGGTGATCTTCATGGAGAAGTTCAGCTACGCCAAGGCTGGAGTGGACATATTTCAGGAAGAGAGGGCAGTTAAGGCATTAACGAGTGAGATAAAATTCGTGAGAAGCGGATTCGGAAGGCCAATCCTCACCGGCCACTACGCGAGCGTTCTCGACTTTGGAGATTTCGGTTTGGCTATAACAACCGATGGGGTTGGGAGCAAGATAATCGTCGCGGAAAAGCTCGGCAAGTTTGACACCATAGGTATAGATTGCGTCGCAATGAACGTGAACGATCTTGTGGCAATAGGGGCGGAACCGATAGCAATGGTCGATTATATAGCGACATTCAAGCCCGATGAGAGGGTGATGTCAGAAATAGCGAAGGGGCTCGAAGCTGGATGTAGGATAGCTAACGTGACTTTAGTCGGAGGAGAGACCGCAACTCTACCTGATCAGCTGAAGGGCTGGGATCTTGTAGGTACTGCCGTAGGTATCGTAAAGAAGGATTGCATAATTACGGGCGAGAGAATTCAGCCGGGAGATGTCATATTCGGGATTCCAAGCTCCGGAATTCACAGCAATGGTCTAACGCTCGCGAGAAAGGTCATCGAGAACGCAGGTTACGATTATACCGACGAGTTTGAGAAAGGTAGGACGATAGGGGAGGAATTGCTAACACCAACGAGGATATATGTTAAAGAGATCCTACACGTGCTTAGGAACTACGAGGTTCATGGCTTGGCACACATAACTGGAGGAGGTCTACTCAACCTTAAAAGGCTAAAGAGGGTGAAGTTCGTAATAGACGATCCCCTCCCCCCGCATAGGATATTCGAATTCATTCAAGAGCTCGGGAACGTGGACGAGGATGAGATGTACAGAACTTTTAACATGGGGATGGGGTTCGCAATAATCATGCCGAAGGATGAGGCGAAGAGATTGGAGAGATCGGGAGATGTGGATGGCAAAATAGTCGGATATATCGAGGAGGGGGTGGGTGTTTTCGTTAGAGACTTGAAGATAGACTAATCCTTCTCGACTTCCTTCTTCAACATCTTCTGTCTTTCCTTGGCAGTGTAACCTGTCAGCTCCTCCAAGAATCTGTTGTAGGTTCTTATGGTCTGAACTGCTACGTCTTCGGGCACGTTTGGGTTAGTCTTCGATTCGGCATAAAGCTTCTTGTCCTTTATCCATAGCCTAAGCTCTTCTATTGCCCCAAAGCTCACTACATAGACTTCCCCATCCTTCTCGAACTTGCCGAAGTGCTTGGTTATTAGCTCTTCCAACCTCTCCTTCGTGGGCTTGTAGCCCCTCTTGAACCTATACTCCCTCATGGGGGCTGGATAAGGAAAAGGATAAATAAGCTTTTACCAACCCACGATCATGGAAGAATTCGAGACAAGAATCGTAGTGGACAATGTGGACGTTAGGAATCCGATTCTGCTGACGAGCTTTCCTGGGATCGGTTTGGTCGGGACTATAGCTTCCACGCACTTCATAATGGAGCTTAAGCTCGAGCAGATCGGTTTGATAGAGTCGAAAAGTCTTCCTCCAATAGCTACACTCATGGATGGAGTTATACTTCCCCCTATAAGGATATACCAGTCAGTCGATTTGGGATTCGTGCTCATCCACTCCGACGTTCCGATAGTCCCCTATGCCACCTACGAGATGAGTAGAAAGATCGTAGATTGGGCGATCGAGATTAACGCAAAGAGGATTTTCTCATTAGCAGGAGTTGCGACTTTCGAAGACAAGAGGAGAGTGTTCGGAGCGGCAACCACGAAGGAGTTGCTTGAAGAAATAAAGGATTACGTTGAGATCTTCAAGAGCGGCACGATTTCTGGAATAGCTGGTTCGATTCTTAATGAATGCGTCGCAAGGAAGTTTCCTGGACTTGCCCTATTGGGTGAGACGCTCGGATTCAACCCCGATCCGAGGGCGGCGGCAGAAGTTATAAATGTTCTCAACAGGATGTTCAACTGGGATGTCAATGTGGATAAGCTCATAAAGGAGGCGGAGATGATTGAGGCCCAGATGCAGAAGCTCGCCGAGCAAGCGAGGATGCACGAGGAGAGGGCTGTTGGGAGAGAAGAGCTGCCTATGTACGGGTGATGGAGATGAGGTGTTATGTCCTCACCGGGATCTCTAAGAGGACGCTCGACGAGCTCATGAGAAGACTCGTTAGAACTCTGGAGCTCAGAAGTGCCCACAATGTTGCCACAGCCTTAAAGGTGGAGGTTGGGGACAAGGTTCTGCTCACCTCGTCCTCCCTACACGACATAGACAGGGGTACGTTAGGAATAATAGCCAAGGTCATAGGAAAGGAGGTCATATCGCACTCTCTTGTTTTCGTATCGGATTCCGTGATTCAGGAGAGGGAGATGACCGTAGTAAGATTAAAGCTCGATGTTAGGGGGATGGGTAGAGTAGTTAGGGTCTACAACACAGGAATACTCGACACCACTCAGGCGGATGTGGTGGAGGTAAGCTATTTTGACGCAAGGTAATCTTTAATTATTGTTCAAATCAAATCCCTGCATGCCCTCCCCGATGGACATATACAAACTACTACCAAAGACCAACTGCAAGCTCTGTGGGGAGCAGACGTGTATGAGCTTTGCCTTCAAGCTTATAAGGCGAGAGAAAAAACTTGAAGATTGCAAACCACTCTTCGAGCCGGAGTTCGAGGAGCAGAGGAGAAAGATCGAAGAGATGCTGAAAGTAGTTGAGAAGGCTACCGAAACGGGGCTCGTCGTCAATGAAGATCTATGCATAGGTTGTGGAAACTGCGTAGTCGTGTGTCCGGTTCACGTCTACGAAGATCCAGAAGGGGCGGGATCTGGCTATGGGGTGAGGATTGAGAGGCCGATACTAATGGTAGAAGATGGAGTAGTGAGAGTTGTGGATGTCAGTCTTTGTAGAAGGTATAAGGATAAGACTCTATGCGTTGCGTGTAGAGAGAACTGTCCTACATCCGCAATAGCGTTTCTGGAGGAATTGTGATGATCTGCACGGGTTGTTCCTGTCTTTGCGATGATGTGGTGGTTGATGAGAAGGTCAGACATGCGTGCAGAATTGGAGCTAGTCTCATCCTGAACAGGAATGTGGCGAGAGCTGAACCCATGGTTGATGGTAGGAAGACTGATTTAGATTCTGCGATAGAGAGTGCGATAGAGTTGTTGAAGGATTCCAACAAAGTGCTGATATATGGCTTGAACTACTCTACTTTAGAGGCTCAGAGAATAGCGATGAAGCTTGCAAAGAAGATCGACGCTTACTTAGATAACGGTCTTAGATACGATTTAGCGGAGAAGTTGCTCGATGGAGAAGTTCGAATTGCCACACTCGAAGACGTTAGGGATTACGCCTACGTCATGATGTTCTGGATGTTCGATGCTCACAACGAGATGCCTCGCCTCATGTCGAGAACCTATTACGCTAGGGGAAAGAAGAGGCAGAGAGGATACGAGGAAGATAGGTTTTTGGTCGTCGTAGATGTGAGAAGGAGTCATACGGCAATGCTCGCGAAGAAGAATGCTATCTTCATTGAATACGACGATGAGCTCATTAAGGAATTCGAAACAGCTATTAGAGGAGGTTTGGCGAGGAGAGAAGTGTTGAAGGTCGTGGGAGAGTTAAAGAAGTCCGATTTCAACGTGATATTTACGAGGGAATTCTTGCCCTTCGCAAATGAATTCGGGTACATTGTTCCCACTATACCTCAAACGAACGCGATGGGATTTTACAAGGTCTTAAGGGAAGAGGGAGGGAAGATCGGAAGGCTTGAGGAATTGGATATTGACACGATACTCGTCGTTGGTGATGATCCGCTCAACGATCTCCCATTGAATGCGATTCCGAACTTCATAGTCATAGATCCCAAGGTTAGCTTCACGTCGAAGATTGCAAGGGTGGTTATACCCTCGGCCATATCTGGTTTAGAGTGCGGAGGGACGATGTTGAGGTGTGATCTCGTGGAGATGAAGCTGAAACCGCCGTTCAAATCCGAAATCGATGATGTGGAGATTTTGAAGAGAATTTTGAGGGGGTTGTGATGAGGTTTGCAAGATTCCTCAAGAGATTGGAGTTGAAACTGCTGACATACAGGGACGGTTTTCAGGTAGCTTCGGCGAGGAAAGACAAATTCGGCGAGGAGTTCGTCGAAAGGACTGCCATCATAATAATACATCCTAACACCGCGAAGACCTTCGGCTTTAAGGATGGTCAGATCATTAGGGTGAAGACGAAGGACAGATCGATCAGGGTAAGGCTTACACTTGACGAGATAGCTCCGGAGAACTGTGCCCTGATGCCAAAGAGTATATACACGAACTACCTGAACACATCGACGGTTGTCGTTGAGGCAGAGGAGGGGGAGGTGACCAAACCTCAGGATATCCTGAACGAGCTTGTTATCACTTAGTGTTAAAATTTTTTGAAATGATAATACCAAAAGGTTAACGATCGATCGTGCTAAAATTCTCATTCCGGAAAAACTTTATAATCTATAATGTGAGATCGGGGTCGGATGGTTATGGACTTTGGGAGGGGATTCATAGTCATCGACGACCTCAGAAACGTCACGATAAGGATTGGGAAGGTAATAGAGGAGGATGAATGGGAGGAGATGGGACCTACACCGAGACCCCACATCCTCGACTTGAGATATTGGGATCATAAGCTTCTTAGCAGGTATGAACCCTTCTATGCCCCCATGCAGGATTTCTGTAATCTCTGCACTATGGGGCCATGTGAGCTTTCTCACAACAAGGAGGGTGCGTGCGGGATAGATCTCAGAACTCAGAAGGCGAGAATAGTAACGTTGGCCTGCCTTATAGGAGCATCCGCCCACTGCACCCACGCGAGGCATCTCGTCCATTACATAGTTGAGAAGTTCGGAAGGGATCATCCGATCGATTTGGGGAAGAACGTTGAGATCGAAGCTCCCAACATAAGGCTAGTGTTCGGGATAAGGCCTAAAACCGTTGGGGATTTGGAGGATGTTTTGGATTACGTCGAGCAAGAGCTCGTCAGGGTGCTACATTCCATTCATACGGGAAACGAAGAAAGTTACATAGATTATGAAAGTAAAGCCCTGCATGTTGGCATGCTCGATCACGTGGCGATGGAAGTGGCCGACATAGCTCAGATAGTGGCCTTTAACTATCCGAAAGGCGATCCCGAAGCCCCGCTAATAGAGACAGGTTTCGGCGTTTTGGATACGAACAAGCCGATAATACTCGTTATAGGGCACAACGTTTTGCCCGCAAGAAACATAATGGACTACCTCGAGGAGCACGGACTCGAGGAAGAGGTGGAGGTTGCGGGGCTCTGTTGTACAGCCATAGATACCTCTCGATACGATCCGAAGGCGAAGATCGTTGGAACTCTCAGCTTCGAGCTTAGAGCGATAAGATCTGGCATCCCAGATGTCGTAGTTACGGATGAACAGTGCGTAAGGGCAGATACGCTTAGAGAATGTGCTAAGATGGGAATTCCGCTGATAGCGACTTCCGAAGCTTCCGCAAGAGGTCTGGAGGATAGGACGAACGACAATCCGGATATAATAGTGAACGACCTCGTGAGTGGGAGGGTGAAGGGTGTTCTGATCAGAGATCCCGACAAAGTCGGAGAAGTGGCAGTCAGAGTGGCAATGGAGATCAAGAAGAGAGGAAGGAGAGAGCTGTTCATGAGCGATGGAGAGCTCTTGGAGGAGATAAACAAATGCGTCGAATGTGCGAGATGCGTCTTCGCATGTCCCCACAGGCTGAGAATAGATCTTGCCATGAAGTCGGCAAAGAGAGGTGATTTTAGTAAGTTTGAGGAGATCGAGAAGACGTGTATAGCCTGTGGAAGATGTGAGCAAGAGTGCCCGAAGGAGATCAGGATAGTCGATGTGATAATGAAGACTAGCTTGAAGAAGACTGTAGGGAAGACGAGAGCGGGGAGGGGGCCTATTCAGGACATAGAGATCAGGAAGGTCGGACAGCCGATAGTCATGGGAACTATTCCTGGAGTAATAGCTGCTATAGGCTGTCCAAACTATCCGAAGGCGAGAGAAGAATTGGGGCAGATAATAGAGGAGTTCCTGAAGAGGAGATATATAGTCGTTGCATCGGGCTGTCATGCGATGGATCTCGGTATGTTCAAGGATGAGGAGGGGAAGAGTCTATACGAAAAGTATCCTGGAGTGTTCGACGCTGGTGGGCTTGTTAACGTTGGAAGTTGCGTTGCCAACTCGCACATAAGCGGTGCGGTGATAAAGATTGCTGCAATATTCGCAAGGAGGCCTTTGAGGGGGAACTATGCGGAGATAGCGGACTATATACTTCATAGAATAGGAGCGGTGGGATTGGCATGGGGCGCTTACAGTCAGAAGGCTGCGAGCATAGCCACGGGATTCAACAGGCTCGGAGTTCCAGTGGTCGTCGGCCCGCATTCGGCAAAGTACAGGAGGGCCTACATAGGCAAGTTCTGGAAGAGAGAAGTTTGGTGGACTTACGATATAAAAACGAGGAAGAAGATTCCGATAGAACCTTGTCCCGATGCCCTGCTCGTATGTGCGGAAACCAAGGAGGAGGCGATAGTCCAATTGGCAAGGCTGTGCATAAGGCCTGCGGATACCCCGCAAGGGAGACAGATAAAGCTGACCCACTACATAGAGCTCAGCCAGAAGTACCTCGGATGCTTGCCTGATGATTGGCATCTCTACGTCAGAACGGATGCGGATCTGCCTGCGAAGATGAAGGACAAGCTACTGAAGATACTTGAAGACGAGCATGGATGGAAGATAGATTGGAAGAACAGGAAGATATTGGAAGGGCCCTTGAGGGCTTACGATCCTGGTTTCAATCCTACCATGGTCGAGCACGTTTACGAGAAATACACTGGCGAGAAGGTTGTGAGGGGTGATTGAGATGGTTGAAAGGAGAAAGGTAGTGATTCCAGAGGGCAAGAAGGTCAAGGTGAGCGTTGGTGAGGAGGATTTTCCGTTTGAGATATCCCCCATGTTCGAGGGTGAGAGAATAAGGAAGGGTGACATGTTCGTAGAGCTCGCAGGTCCAAAGACTATGGGTTTCGAGCTTGTGGTTTCTCTTCCTCCAGATGAAGTGGAGGACATGAAGGCCACTCTCGTAGGAATAGATGTGGACGAAATGGAAGAGGGGGGGAGGTATCCGTTCGCGATGATCTACTACATAGCGGGTGAGAAGATAGATCCGGACATAGAGTCGGTGGTGGAGAGGAGGAATCATGAGTTCCAGAACTACATAGAGGGCTACATGCACATAAACTCGAGGGACACGATATGGATAAGGATAGGAAAGAACTTGATGAAAAAAGGACTTAAGAGCCTTCTGCAGATAGCCAAGGCTACCATGCTCTTATATAAGAACGAGATGCCCTTCATAGAGAAGATTGAGGCTCTTTATCTGACCGATGCCGAGCTCATAGAGAAGTTGCTGAAGGAGTATGCGAGACCTATATATGAGGAGAGGGACGCGAGGGTTGAGAAGTTACACGATGAGGACGTGGAGGAGTTCTACTCATGTTCACTCTGCCAGAGCTTTGCCCCGACGCACGTCTGCATAATAAGTCCGGACAGACCAGCTTTGTGTGGGGCGATAACTTGGTTCGATGCGAGGGCGGCAGCAAAGATTGATCCCGAAGGTCCTAATAGGCCTGTTCCGAAAGGAGAGTGTATAGATCCGATAGGTGGAGAGTACTCGGGAGTGAACGAGTTCGCGAAGCAGGAGAGCGGAGGGGCGGTGGAGAGGGTTAAGATACATAGCTTCTTCGATGCCCCCCACACTTCCTGTGGGTGCTTCGAGGCGATAGGGTTCTACATGCCTGAGGTGGATGGAATCGGGTTCGTTCATAGGGGATATCCTCATCCAGCACCCAACGGACTTCCATTCTCTACGATGGCCGGACAGACCGGCGGTGGAAAGCAGGTGGTAGGATTTCTTGGTGTGGGTTTGGCCTACTTTAGAAGTAAGAAGTTCCTTCAGGCTGATGGTGGATGGTACAGGGTAGTTTGGATGCCGAAAGAGTTGAAAGAGAAGTTCCTGAAGTATATCCCGGAGGAGATGAGGGACAAGATAGCGACGGAGGAGGATGCCAAGACTATAGACGAGCTAAAGGAATTCCTGAAGAAAGTCGATCATCCAGTGGTAAAGGGAGTCGTAAGGCCGGTGGATGGAAAAAAGATAACCGAAGGTTGGTTGGAAGAGAAGGAGGAGGAGAAGGGGGAGGTAGAGGAGATAGAGGAGAAAAAGGTCGAGGGGAGGAGGATAATGCCACAACCTCCTCAGTTCACCTTGCTACCGCAGATGTCCGCCGCTCCGACGATAAAGCTCGTGATAAAGAATGCCAAGATATACATCGACAAGATAGTGGTTCGAAAGGTTGAAGAGGAGAAGACCAAACGCTGACTCATGGAGGAGGGAAAGATCAAGATCGTGTTGGAAGGAGCTAAGATATACATCGAAAAGGTAAAGTTCAGCGAAGAGTGATCGTAGCATTCGTGGTCGTGATTGCCGTAACGGGAAAGGGTGGAACGGGGAAGACGGCTGTAGCGGCACTGTTGGTCAAGTTCATATCCGAAAGGACACCCAACGTTCTCGCGGTGGATGCCGATCCTGATGCAAACCTCCCCGATGCCTTGGGTGTAGAAGTGGAAAGGACATTGGGGGACGTGAGGGAGCTGTTTCAGGTGACAAGGGATTCCTTGGGAACGATAGACAAGGAATCTTGGCTCGAAGGGAAGATATTCGAGGTCATACACGAGTTCGACCGCTTCGACTTGCTCGTCATGGGAAGACCGGAGGGGGAGGGTTGTTATTGCTTCGTGAACAACCTCCTTAGGGGGATATTGAAGAAGTTCATAAGGCATTATGATCACGTGATCGTGGATTGTGAGGCCGGGTTGGAGCACTTCAGCAGGAAGACGATAGAGGGGGCG
>Ga0256834_1003016_pt1 | contig 10270 bp, 5 predicted proteins | sample 4281140metaG_FD_190536 | JGI IMG/M metagenome (GOLD analysis project Ga0256834, IMG submission 190536) | Hydrothermal vent microbial communities from East Pacific Rise, Pacific Ocean - 4281-140 | ecosystem: Environmental > Aquatic > Marine > Hydrothermal vents | place: Pacific Ocean: East Pacific... | reverse complement strand
AGCTATGCATACCTATATTTATTCGTTCTTTGAAAGTGTCCATATATTCAGGCATTTTTACATCTAGCTTGTCAGGCATATTGTCTAAAATAAATACTGTTCTCTCAGCCACATCTTCAGGTTTTTTATCTTTTATCTTCTTTTTCCATACATCTGCGTAAGCCACAGACCGTAACTTCAGGCTAGATATATCTTCTCCATTGTGTCCCTTCATCTTCATACCATAAAGCAAAGAACTTTTGTCTGTCACTATGAGTTCGTTGTTTACTACCATTGATGCTACTACTTTTGTTTGAGGCACTTTTATATCAAAGCTTACTTCTGCTGTATTACCCTCTAAGTCTGTAGCTTTCATCGTAATAGTATAGATTTTTTCTTCTATATCCATAGGTACATTCCATTCTACATTTACACCACCTATACGTGGCATACCACCTGCATTATTGTGAGGGTTGTAGTCCTCAATAATTTTCATCCCTTTAGGTGGGTCAACAAGTGTATATTTTAAACTAAGATGCTCCGAGAGCACACTAAACGTTATAGGCACTCCTCTTATAGCTCCTCTTCTGCCTTCTATACTTGGCACCAATAGCTTAATCTTGCTAGGCTCTACTACTATGTCTTTGGGTTTTTTACCACCATATCTTGCATCATTGCTTTCAAATACTTCCGTTGTTATAGTATAAGGGTTAGTGTTATTTATGTCTCGGTCTACTAATCTTAGATAGTGACTATCAAAACGTGTATCTGAAGGAGAAAAGATTATTTCTGTATCTAAAGAACCATTTTCAAACTTTACCCCATCACTCTCTTTGAGTTTAAATCTCAACTTCACATCTGATGTAGGTTTATACACTAAATCTAAATAAATTGATGCATCTCTATTTTTATAATATATTTTATTTTTATTTGAAATATCTACTAAGAGCAACCTCTCTTCTTGTTCATTCTCTACATCAATATTTAATGTATTCGACTTTATGTCCCCTATTGAAGCAGTTAATGTTACAAGACCCTTTGTCTTTTCAAGTATGCCCCCAAAAAGGTAACCTGACTGAACTTTGATAACCTTTCCATATCTTTCGCCACTCCAAATTACATTATCTGTCACATCTTCACTATGCCCATCACTATATATTCCCATAACTGTTACAGGTTCTCTTACTCTAGTATAGTAATCAGAATTTGGTTCTTTTTTTCTTATAAAACTTGTTTGTTTCGTACTTAATACTAAACTTTCTAGTGTGGGTTCATTGCTTTTTACATTCACATGCCTAGTCACACTTGCACTGTTGCCACTGCTGTCGGTGGCTGTGTAGGTAAGTATGTATTCTCCTATGGTTGATGTATCTACAGTACCACTTATGGCTACAGAAAGATTACCATCTACTGCGTCTTGTGCTGTTGCATCTAGTTCCGTATAGACCGAACCTTGATGAAGTGTGAGTCTACTTTCTCCGTTAAGTGTAAGTACTGGTGGTGTTATATCCGGGGGAAGTACTACATGTACCACTCTGGTAATGTTCGCTTCATTCCCTACATTTAAAGTAGTTACATTACCCTCTAGACTTAGACTTGTAAGCGTAGGTTTAGTGACACCTGCTACGATCAGCGTAAGTATTGCTACCATCATTACCATAAACTTTTTCATTCCCCACCCCGCATATTTTCACCTCGTTCCCATCGCTCCCGCGTGGGAATGAGTATATCATGTTTGTTTAGCTTAGCCTATGCGTTACCACCGAGGACGGATGGGAACGAGGGAAATAGCTGCCATTAAAAAAATTATATAGATTTGTTGCTTCTCCACTTGTGATTGCTGTTTGGTCTATTGCTCTATGGGTATTGGTTTCCCATCCAAAAACCACTACAGTATAGAGTAACTTTTTCATCCTTTTTTCTCACCTTTGAGATTTCCCTGCAAGTAGTATACCTGTACAATATAATATTTGTGTAAGTTCAGATTAAAGTGTATTCAGACTTTAAAGTATTTAAGAAATAATAGGAGATGATACTTAGTGACGTAACAGTCGCTGATTAAGCGTGGTACACCCTACAGGATTCGAACCTGTGACCTTCGGTACCGCAAACCGATGCTCTATCCAGCTGAGCTAAGAGTGCACATTTAAAATGTAGTAGCGATATTTAGAGCAGAATTGTATCTAAATATCCTTTATTTTTCAAGTAACTTACACCTAGGTTTCTAGAAAGGTACATAGTCTTTTATCTACTTTTGTGTTACAATGCCAAAAATTACTATGTATGAAGTAAGGCATTTATGAAAAATCTAATTATCGTCGAATCACCGGCAAAAGCGAGAACCATTACCAACTTCCTTGGCAAAGACTATAAGGTCATTGCTTCCAAAGGGCACATTAGAGATCTTCCCAAAAGTACATTTGGGATCACTGTAGATGATGAAACAGGCGACCTCGTTCCAAAATACTCCATACCAAGAGATGCCAACCCGACCGTTAAAGAGTTAAAGAAACTTGCAAAACAAGCAGAAACAGTCTTCATCGCGACGGATGAGGACCGTGAGGGTGAGGCGATCGGGTACCATATTGCCAAAGCGATCGGGAAAGAGCCGACAGAACTTCCACGTATTGTCTTTCACGAGATCACCAAATCTGCCATACAGCATGCACTGGAAACACCGCGTAAGATCGATATGGATTCCGTAGATGCACAGCAGACAAGAAGACTGCTTGACCGTATTGTGGGATATAAACTCTCACCTCTGCTTGCATCTAAGATACAAAAAGGGCTGAGTGCGGGAAGAGTACAGAGTTCTACTCTGAAACTCGTGGTTGAGAGAGAACGTGAGATCAAAGCTTTTAAACCAGAAGAGTTTTGGACCATTGATGCAATTTTCCAAAAAAATATTGATGCCTCTATTTATGACTATAACGGGCTAAAAATAGACAAACTGACCATCAAAACAGAAGCAGATGCCACAGAGATCAGCACTGCTGCCAAAGGGGAATCTTTTGTCGTTTCTTCCATTGAAAAGACCAAAAGAAAAACAAAAACGCCACCACCGTTTATGACCTCCACACTACAACAGACAGCTTCAACACAGTTAGGGTTCTCTCCCAAGAAAACCATGATGGTGGCACAAAAACTCTACGAAGGTGTCAAAACAGATAAGGGCACCATGGGTGTTATTACCTATATGAGAACAGACTCCATGAATCTTGCCAAAGAAGCCATTGAATCGGCAAGAGAATACATCAAAGCCACTTACGGAGACAAATACCTTCCTGCAAAAGCAAAAAACTATGTGACCAAGTCAAAAGGGGCACAGGAAGCCCACGAAGCGATCCGTCCGACTATGATAGACTTTGATGCAAAAATGGCAGCAGACTATCTCTCTGTAGATGAGTTAAAACTTTACAGACTGATTTACAATCGTTTCCTTGCCTGTCAGATGACAGAAGCAGAACTTGAGTCTCAAACCATCCTTTTCAGAGGAGATAAATGTACCTTTAAAGCCAGCGGAAGAAAACTTCTTTTTGACGGTTTTTACAAAGTGACAGGGCATGGAGACAAAGACAAACTACTTCCCGACCTTGAAAAAGGGCAGGCTGTTTCACTCAATGACATCAAGCAGGAGCAGCACTTTACAGAGCCTCCTGCACGTTACAATGAAGCAAGCCTCATCAAAAAACTTGAATCACTTGGCATCGGTCGTCCAAGTACCTATGCCCCAACAGTTACTACTTTACAAACACGTAAATATATTGAGTTGGAGAAAAAGCGTATACACCCGACGGAAGTAGCTTTCACTGTCATAGAAATGTTGGAGAAACATTTCCCTGAAATCGTTGACAGCGGATTTACCGCCAATATGGAAGAGACGCTTGATGAAGTAGCGGAGGGAAAAACAGACTGGCAAACCATCTTAAAAGCCTTCTACACACCCTTTCTGCAAAAGGTAGAGGACGGCAAGAAAAATATCAAGAGTCTTAAAATTGCTATTCCAACAGGTGAAGACTGTCCAAAATGTGGTTCTGAGCTGCTACTTCGAAAAGGACGTTACGGTGAATTCATCGCCTGTTCAAACTTCCCTAAGTGTAAATACACCAAAAACACGGACGGTAGCGAAGTTGAAGGACCGGAAGAGACGGACGAAAAATGTGAAAAATGTGGCTCCATGATGGTCATCAAAAATTCAAAAAGAGGAAAATTCCTTGCCTGTTCTGCCTACCCAAAATGTAAAAATGCCAAATCACTTGAACCGGCAAAAGAGTTGACGATTCCATGTCCTGAATGTGGTGGGAAACTACAGGAGAGAGAAGGCAGACGCGGTAAATTTTTCGGTTGCATCAACTACCCAAAGTGTAAATTCATTGCAAACTTTGAACCGGTTGACAAAAAATGCCCTGAGTGTGGCTATTTGATGGGTAAAAAAACACTCAGAGGAAAAGAAGTCTATGAGTGTTTCAAGTGTAAACATAAAGAAGAAGTCAGCCCCTAAGATAGAGTTCCATCTCTTTTCTTAGCCTTGCCCACTCTTTTTTATAGACAGGGATATATTCTTCTAAAGAAACACCTTTTTTGATCGTTAGAAAAACCAATATTTCTTTAAATATTTTTGTTAAGCGAACTGCACCAACTGTTTCAACCAAACTCAAAGTATCATAGGAAAATACCTGTAACTCTTTTAGTTTCCTTTTTTGTATCATTGAAATAAAATGTTCATTAGACTTGTCAAGCAATTCTTTCACTTCTTCAAGTATTTCTCTGTAAAATATTTTATTATGTACATTGATAATTCCTTGCTCTACATCCAATATTTCTTTCTTCGGCACATATATGTCAATCTGAATCTCTTGATGATCTAATATCTCTTCCGGGATCAAATATCTATCTATAGCTGTATAAAGTTGCCCTATTCTAAAAGGCTTTACAATACAAGCATCAACGCCTGCCTGCCCCATCTGTTCTATCTCATAATTAAATCCTAATCCTGTCACTGCTATTATTGGTATATCTTTCAGCTTCGGGTTCTCTCTTATTTTTCTTGTTGCTGAAAACCCATCCATTACCGGCATACTCATATCCATTAAAATCAGATCAATATTGTGATCCTCCAGTACCTTCAGTGCACTAATACCATTTTCTGCTTTATATACATGCATGTTAGAAGCACTCAATATACTGCTCATTACTTTTTGATTTACAAAGTTGTCTTCCGCGATCAGAATATTCTTGCCTGCAAATTTTCGGAACTCTTCTCTGGATACCTCTGGAGCTTCAGTAATTTTGATCGTATTTAAATTATGTTCATAAGGGATACTTACCTCTTCCTGTGCCATATCTAGCTCTTTTGGTAGCAGGAAAAGCTGAAATAGTACTTCTTCGACATCTCCCGGTATGACTGGACTGTAAATTTCTGCATCAGTGATCTGAAGAGCAATATCTGTCAAATCCTCTGATTCAAATATCTCGTGCATCAATATAACTTTTACTCCTTTTTCTTGACGCATCTCCTGAAAAAATTCCAAATGCATAGGGGTAATATATTTTGAATTCAATACAACAATATCCCAATCTACATTTTGAGGTTTATATTGTTTGAAATGAGATGGCAATTCTCGTTTGATCTTAACATCAAAAGATTCCAGAATATATTTTAATATTTCCATATTGAGTGTATCATCATCAATAATGTGAACATTTTTCCCTTCCAATATCTTCCGTAATTTTTCTTTGTTGCTTCTTTCCTTTGGATCTTTGATATATGGTAGACTCAACTCACATATCGTACCATTTTTTTTGCTGCTTTCAATTACGAACTTCCCATTCATTTGGGAAACAAGCTCATTGGTTACAAAAAATCCAAGATCTTTATTTGTCCTTTGAAGATCTTCCCAACTGCTTGGAATAAAAAGAGAATCAATCTTTTCCTGATCCAAATACTGGTTCTCATTCAGGATTTTAAAAAGAAGCTCTTTTTTTCTCTCATTTACCTCTATAGACAACATCACCTTACCGCTTACATTGTCTTTATCTTCCAAAGAGTTTGTAAGTACATTATTCAGTACCTGGAAAATACGCAAAGAGTCTCCAACGAGATACCTTGTTACATTTATTTTTACATCATAATAAAACGTATTCTTATTCTTTTTGAGCAAAACAGAAATAGCATTCGTTAATTTATGCAACAGTGTACTGACTTGGAACGGTTCTTGATGAATAACTATATTACCTGATTTTATTTTTAAGAAATCAATTATTTCATAGGTAGTATTGAGTAGATCATCATCGTATTTTTTGATATTTTCTATCTCACTTTTTATTTCAATAAATTCTCTGTTCTTTGATGGTGTTTCAAGAATCTTCGTTTCATTTTTAAGATTCTCCATTACTGCATCCTGGATTTGTTCTCCCATTTTTGAAAGAATATAATTCTGTTTTTTCTCTGTCTCTTGCTGTTTCTTCTGCATCTTTGCATGTCTTTTTTTAATATGCTTGATCTGATCAGAAGAAAGAAAGAGCGCAAAGATACCAATAACCCCCAACCCAAACAATGCAATCCATAATGTCGGATCCTCTTTTTCAACATACACTTTCTTTTCTATATATTCTGTTTTAGGTACAATAACTTTCCGGGGAGTTGTATCTTCTAAAATAAATGCCTGGGGAAAGACAGCCCTGCTTTTTAAATACATCAGGGTAAGCGTATCACTGTCAGTGAACGGTCCCACTTTCAAAATATATGTATCATTTTGTTTTGAAATATCTGGATGGAATCCCTCTTTTCTTTCTAATTTTACAAGTGTCTGATCTTCCGTTATCAGCTGTTTATATTTCGCTATTTCATCTTGTATTGTATTATTGGATTCACTTACCGTTAACACTATAAAATTTGCTAACGAATCCGCCATTGATATACATGAAAGAACCATCATCAATAGTATAAAATGAAATATTTTATTCATATTTTTCTCCAACATAATCTATTTGAGTTTTCACTTTTTCTTGATACCTTTCAAGCTTTTGTTGTAATTTCTTGATCTTCTTGATCTGCCATGCACTCCGATAAACTAAAAAAAGTCCAGCTAATGCGAGAATTATCAATGCTAACAACTCATTTGAAAGTCCCTTGATCAAGGAATCTCTTTTTACTATTTCTTCAATATTTTTCTTGCTCTGAACAATATTACTCTCTGTCTTAACACTATTCACTCTCTTTTTTTCTACAGAAAAGGAAGTCTTGGAAAAAGTTTCATGTTTATCTGGAACTATAAAAGCTTGAGGATATTTGTTTTGAAGTAATAAGTGTAACCTGTTTTTCAATGAAACTGTTTTAATAGGTTTAATAACAGTAAGCACATAACCGTCAAGCAGTTCTATACTCAATTCTAAATGTGCTTCTGTTTTTAATTTTTTTGCTATTTTATTTTCCAGAAAGAATTTTTCTAATTTATATAGGGAGTAATTCGCATTGGAAGTCCCTTTCTCTGCACTTATGATCATTTTTTGATCACTTGCTTGTATAAAAACTGTATACAAGAGAAATAATATAATCATTGACTTTTTTCTCATTTGTTCACAACGTTACTCCTCCCCCTTGCAGATCCTCTAATAATTTAAAATAATAACATAAAATTAATATAGCCAAAATTTAAATCTGAAATGCAATCCCTAAAATCAAAATGATAATTGATATTTTCACAAAAGCAGAAGCTCTTTCTACAGTGACTGTAATGGCATCTTGTTTTCCCTTACCGATAATTATTGATCTCCCAGTTCATTTTTGAACTTCTTGTTTGCCTTGGAGTTAACACTCTTGCGTAATGATGATATCTCTTGAGCCACCTTGACACCATATCTTTTCCGTATGGGACTTGAATTTCTTTTTAACTCTCTTCCTATTGTTGATAGATGCACTCCTAAATCTCCTGCAATCTCACAACTAGCATATACTGCTTTCTTATAAGCTTTTATATACAATATGAAACATAATACGCTTTAGCTATAATTTCAAAATGATTAAAATTAAAATTCAATACAGTAAGGTACAATATGCCCGATCGTAAACCTATATTCTTGTGTGCCATCAACAACATTCTCTCTGGTACCTGCCAGGAGGACTGTAAGTTTTGTACCCAGTCTGTACGCTACCATGCAGATATTGAACGTTATAACTATAAAGATATCAGCCAGATCGTGGAAGAAGCTAAAGCGGCCAAAGCAAATGGTGCTTTAGGCTACTGCCTTGTAACCGCGGGTAAAGGTCTGGATGATAAAAAAGCAGACTTTGTTGCACGTGCTGCCAAAGCAGTCAAATCAGAAGTAGAAGAGCTCAATCTTATTGCTTGTAACGGTACTGCCACCAAAGAGCAACTGACTTATCTCAAAGAACATGGGATTGACAGCTATAACCACAACCTCGAAACATCCGAACGTTATTATGCAGAGATCTGTCAGACCCATGCATGGTCTGAACGTTATGAAACTTGTGAAAATGTCAAATCTGTCGGTTTGGCACTCTGTTCAGGCGGTATTTTTGGTATGGGGGAGGAAGAAGAGGACAGAGATGCACTACTCAAAGCGATCGCCTCTCTCTCCCCAGAATCCACACCGTTAAATTTTTACCATCCCAATCCGGCACTACCTATTCAAACCCGTAACATCAACAGGATTGAAGCCATTGAGATCATTAAAAAAGCCCGTACTTTACTGGGTGAAGAGCGTCTGCTTATGGTTGCAGGCGGACGGGAACTCCTCTTTAACGGATATGAACAGGAAATGTTCAAGGCCGGTGCCAACTCTATGGTCATAGGCAATTACCTTACCACCGAAGGCCTTGCTCCGAACAAGGACAAAGAGATGCTCGAAGCTCTCGGATATGAAGTGGCGACCAGTTGTGATCCCCAGTAGTATTACCCTTGTACTCACCCTCTCTTTACTGATATGGGGAAGCCCTTTTGTGGCAAGATTCGTACGGATACCCATACCGCCGGTAGAAATCATTCTGGGATCACTCTTTGCCTACATGGGCTTTGTCACAGATAATCAGTATTTTGATATCATTGCGGAGATCGGATTTTTGTATTTGATGTTCCTTGCCGGGATGGAAGTGGATCTCAAACAGATCACCTCAAGTTCCAGGGAAGTGATACAAAAATCCATCATCTTCATCTCATTGATGGCATTTTTTGCCATCACACTGGGACTGATGTTCAGACTCAATGCGATTACCATTATCTCTATGCCCCTTATCTCCATCGGCCTTCTCGCTTCACTCTCGAAAACCTACGGGAAGGAGCAGTCATGGATCAAACTGGCATTTATTGCAGGGATACTCGGAGAGATCATTTCCATTGCGGCACTGACCATCTTTGATGCCGCCAGTGCGACAGGGTTCAATATTTTCCTGATCATCAAGATCGGCTATTTGGTACTCTTTATGGTGGCTGTCTATATTGTCTATCGATTCCTGCATCTGCTTTTCTGGTGGTTCCCGGAGATCAAAAGTATCCTCGTACCCAAGGTTGATACTTCAGATCAGGATATACGGCTTGCCATGGCACTTTTCTTTATTCTTATTGCCGTCATGTTTGCTTTGGAACTTGAACTTGCTTTGGGTGCTTTTATTGCAGGGATTGCCATCTCCGCTTTTTTCCATCATGAGAAAAGGCTGGAAGAGAAAATGTCAAGTATAGGATTCGGCTTTCTGGTACCGATCTTTTTTATCCATGTAGGGGCATCATTTGATCTGCAATCACTGATGGTAGAAGGGGTGATCACCGGTGCACTACTTATTACCGTATTGATGTTATTATCGAGGATTCTTGCAGCTGTTGTATTGAAGAATATTTCAGGTTCAAGAGATGCACTGCTTATCGCACTCTCTCTTTCCATGCCCTTAACCCTGCTTGTTGCTGTTGCGACCATAGGATATGAGACCAAATGGATCGACATTCTAAGCTATTATCAACTGATTCTGGCGAGTATTTTTGAGATCATCATCTCAATGACTCTCATCAAGATCCTGAACACAAAGAAGAAGGAAGAGCGCTAATTCTCTTCCTTCTCTACTTCAGAGATAGCATTTGCATACTCTTCTTCTGCCTTTTTTGCAGCGTCCTCTTCTTCCTTTGTGATATTAATATCAAGAGATTCTACAGGTGCCGCTGCAGTTTGAACTTTTGTTTCTTCTACTTTTTTTAATGTCTCAGCTTCAGCCGTTTTTTTTGCAGCTTTGGCAGCCTCTTCTGCTGCAAATTCTTTTTCCAGTTTCTCTTTCTCTACTTTT
>Ga0256834_1003015_pt1 | contig 10271 bp, 13 predicted proteins | sample 4281140metaG_FD_190536 | JGI IMG/M metagenome (GOLD analysis project Ga0256834, IMG submission 190536) | Hydrothermal vent microbial communities from East Pacific Rise, Pacific Ocean - 4281-140 | ecosystem: Environmental > Aquatic > Marine > Hydrothermal vents | place: Pacific Ocean: East... | reverse complement strand
CCTCAATGATGCCTTTGGCGTCTTTAACCGTGATGGTCTCACTCATCGCAACCACACTCCTCGAATATGGTCTGGAAACCCTTCTGCTCTATCTCCTCGACGAACTCCCCACCCCGTTCAAGGACTATCCTACCATTCTTCATAACGTGCACCATGAAACTGCTGGGGTCGAGGTGCTGGAGGATCCTTCCGTAGTGCGTGATCAGCAGGATCGCGGTTCCGTTCTTGTGGAGCTCGTCTATCTTCCGGCTTATGATGCTGAGTGAATCAACGTCAACGCCGCTGTCCGGCTCGTCTAGGATGAGGATCTTCGGCTCCATAAGAAGCGCCTGCAGGAGTTCGAGCCTTTTCCTCTCCCCTCCTGAAAAACCGACGTTGACGTAGCGGTAGATGTCCTCCTCTTTGAACCACAGGTCCCTGGCTTTTTCGATTATAACGTCATAAGCCCGGGCAGGATCCATCCCCTTAAGTTCAACGAGAACCTGCTGAAGGAAATCAATGATCCTGACGCCCTCCACCTCGTGGGGGTTCTGGAATGCCAGCATCACCCCACGCTTCGCCCTCCCGTCGGGGCTTAGGGCGGTTATGTCCTCCTCCCCAAGGAGTATTCTGCCCTTCGTAACCCGATATTTTGGGTGACCGGCTATCGTGAGGGCCAGGGTTGATTTTCCGCTCCCGTTTGGTCCCATGACAACATGAAACTCTCCTGGCTTGACTTCGAGGTTAACGCCTTTAAGAATCTCCCTGTTCTCTACGGTGACGTGAAGGTTCTCAACTTTGAGCATTATCTCACCTCCGTGGGTAACGTTGATAGGACGTTTTTAAGAATTTCTGGCCACATTTGTGGACCAGCTGCAGGAACTCGACGAGGGGTCGAGTGTGAAAAGGGTATGGGGGAGATCAATCCGCCCCTTTAAGCGGGAGGGCGTCTTTTATGCGGTGGAGCAGGGTCTCTTTTCTCCCCCCTTCTTCCAGCGCTATCTCAAGAACCTGGTCTATCGTCTCAACGGGGATTATCTCTACCTTCTCCGCTTTGTCCTTGCTTAGGAAAACGTCCTTCTCATTGGACTTGGGGATTATGACGGTTTTTATTCCCGCTTCGATCGCCGCTTCGATCTTCGGTGTAGCACCGCCTATCGGGAGTACCTCACCCCTGACACTGAGGGAGCCGGTCATTGCAACATCCTGCTTTATTGGGATGTTCTCAAGGGCCGAGATAACCGCGGTGGCAACGCTTATGCTGGCACTGTCCCCCTCAACACCCTCGTATGTCTGCAGGAACTGAACGTGGATGTCGTACTTGCTGATGTCCTCCCCTTTGTACCTCTTGATTATCGCCGAGACGTTCTGCACGGCCTCCTTTGCTATCTCGCCGAGCTTTCCGGTGACTATAATCTTGCCCTCTTCCCTGCTCGCGGCCGGGGCAACGACCGCTTCTATTGGAAGGACTATACCGCTCTGCTCCCCTATAACCGCCAGACCGTTAACACGGCCTATCTCGTTCCCTTCTGCTTTGATGACCTGATACTCCTTTTTCATCTCTATGTACCAGTCTGCGAGCTGTTTTTCAAGTGGTTTTGCCATTCTCATTGCCTCTAGGACATCCTCGCGTTCAACGTGCTTCCTGCCTTTCTTAACCGCTATATCCCCGGCGGCCCTTACTATACCACCCAGATCACGGAGGCGAAGCGTGAGGTGGCCTTTTCTACCGGCGCGTTTCTGGGCTTCACGGACTATCTCCTCAACGGCTTCCTTTGTGAAGTGGGGTATCTTACCATCCCGTTTGACCTCCTGGGCAACGAATTGAACGAGCTTTCTCCTGTTCTCTATCGTGTCGGGCATCGTGGTTCTCATGTACACCTCGTAACCGTATCCGCGGATACGGGAGCGCAATGCGGGATGCATCTTGTCAACGGTGTCAAGGTTTCCGGCCGCCACCAGGATGAAGTCACAGGGGACCGGTTCCGTCCTGACCATAGCGCCGCTGGACATCTCGCTCTGTCCGGTTATCGGAAACCTCTTCTCCTGCATCGCGGTGAGGAGGTTCTGTTGCATCTTAAGGCTCAGCGTTGCTACCTCGTCCACGAACAGGACGCCCCTGTGGGCACGGTGTATCATGCCTGGCTCAACCCTCTCATGGGCAGGTGTACCCAGACCGCCGCTCTGGAACGGGTCGTGGCGCACATCGCCAAGGAGCGCCCCGGCGTGGGCACCTGTTGCATCGACGAATGGGGCCTTGTTCCTTCCACAGTTGTCTATGAGGAGCTTTGGAACCAGAACGGACGTCCGCATGCGCATGTTGGATAAAGCCATTATGGTTATTATTATCACGAAGATCCCCATGAGGAGCGTCGTCGCGTTGAACTGCAGAAACAGGGCCATCATCACGGTGAATATCACCATCAGGAGGAGGTACGACTTGATGTTCTCCTGGCTCTTGGCTTTCTCGCGGTAGCGTTCCACAATGCGCCTTCCCTGGCACGCCGGTACAGTCTTTATCTTTGGCATATTCTCGTCTTCTGGATTTGGAAAGACGAGGATATCCTCCAGGCTCTCCACGGGGAGGAGCTCGGCCATCGCCTGTCCCAGCATAGACTTTCCAGTTCCAGGTTCGCCGATAAGAAGGACGTGTCTCTTTTGGTTTGCGGCGGTTCTTATCACCTCAACCGCGTGCTCCTGGCCGATAACTTGGTCTATGAGTTTCTCAGGTACCTCTATGTCTTCGGTGGTTTTGAAATCGAGTCCCAAATCAAGGGTTTCCCCGTATACCGGCTGAGATTGAGCCTCCCTATTGATACTTTCGTCCTCGCCCATAGTCTTTCCCTCTCTCACTCTCTGAACCCGCATTCTCAGGGCGATTTATAACTTTTTTCAATGAGAGGAAAAGCTAAAATACGGGGACCCGAAAGTATCCATTGGTGGAGACGATGAGGGTAGAGGACCATGTAATGTTCACGGTCAGACATGGAGAATGGAAGGCCGGAGACAAGCTCCTGGACTTAGGAGCTGAAAACGTGGCCCATTTCCTGGCGAGCGTTGCGAACACGGTAAACCTCAAGATACCTGAGTACCTGACCGGGGTCATGAACGTCGCCGGTATTCTGAGCTTGGCAGAGGGGCTCTCAAAGAAGGATTTTGTGGACGCTGTAGTAGCCATGAAATCACCGGGGATCTCCAGGAAACTGGGCCCGCTGGTCTTCGAGGATAACAAGAAGATAAGGAAGCATCTTGTGGACGTGGCGAGGGCCCTGCTCGTTAGGGAAACCCTCTCTAGGAAGATGACGGTTGAATACCCTGAGAAGCCGATCACCGATGTCAGCGTTGTCTTTCCGTTTCCAGAGGATCACGTGAACTTCACGGCCAAGCATGGGAGATGGATAGTTGTTAAGAGGATCATGATAGACGAAAACACCCCCATGGCAGACATAGCAAGGCTACTGGCAAGTATAAACGAGACGGTAACCCTCAAGCTCCCCACCTACGCCGGGATTGATGTGAAGGGCATAGATGCGTGGTTTGGAGAGTTCAAGAAGGTAAGGAAGGCTGAAATACCGCTCGTTCTTGAAAAGTACCGGCATTTTATCTCCTCCAACTACGCTGAGAGGGAGTTTGAGGAACACGCCAGGATTTACGCACTCAGAAAAGCCCTCGAGAAGATAGGACTGCCCCTGGACATCCCGGCGAAGTCCCTTGAGAAGTACCTGGAAAAGGCAAGGTGACGGGATGAGCTGGTACACTAACCGGGGTGATATCATGAGTAAAGACTTTATATCAACGGACGAGGCCCCTCAACCGATAGGCCCGTACAGCCAGGGCGTAATCGGAGAGGGGCGGTGGCTCTTCGTTTCCGGCCAGATACCTATAGACCCCAGGACGGGGGAGCTCGTGGAAGGGCCCATAGAGGAGGCCGCTAGGATCACCATCGAAAACGTCCTCGCTATTGTAAAGGCCGCCGGCGGAAGCCCCGATAACGTCGTGAAGGTGACCGTGTACATGACCGACTTGGGGGACTTTGAGAAGTTCAACGGTGTGTACGAGGGGTACTTTGGCACCTCCAGGCCGGCCAGGGCGGTTGTTGAGGTCTCACACCTTCCCAAAGGGGCAAGAATTGAAATCGACGCCATTGCCGTTCTTTAAGGCCGCAGTTAATAGGTGACGGGCATGAAAACGAGCGTGAGGATAAGACGGGAACTCCTGGAGTACCTGCTTGAACTCGCCAGGGACTTCTACCCCAACGAGTTTGCAGGGTTCCTACGGGAGAGGGATGGAGTGTTTGAGGAGGTCCTTATAGCCCCCGCAGGTCACTTCGGGAGGAACTCCGCTTTTTTCAACACTTGGATGCTTCCCATGGACGAGAACATCAAGGGCACCGTGCACTCCCATCCTGTGCCAAACGCACGTCCTTCGACGGCGGACCTCCAGTTCTTCTCAAAGTTCGGGGGGGTCCACATAATAATCGCGTACCCCTTCACCGAGGAGAGCATTGTGGCCTACGGAAGTGATGGCGGTCCAGTGAAGGTGTTGATAGTTGATTGACCTTCTCACGCCGCAGGGCGAGGCTTGAAAAAGCGGGAAGTAAGTGAGTTGATCGTCCCGTACCCCCCTAATTATTTTCATGTGAGCAAAAATTCTTAAAGGTTTGAGGACTAACGGGTTAAGGTGAGGAAGATGAGACTTGCGGAAGTCGTTGAAAAACTGAGTGCCGGTCAGAAGAGCACCGTGCTTCGCTGTGCAGAATCATGCGATATCCTTGACCTCAACACGGAGGTAAACCCCAACGTCAATCCCGAGGTCCTGACTTTTCTGAAGGCCGTTTCAAACCCGATACGCCTTCAGATGCTCAAGCTTCTTAAGAACACATGGCTATGCGTCTGCCTCATCTCAAAGATACTTGAAAAAGACCAGACTCTCATAAGCCACCATCTTCGCGTTTTGAAGGAGTCCGGGCTGTTGGAAGAGAGGAGAGAGGGGAAAATGCGTTTTTACAGGGCCAACTCCGAGGCCCTCAGGAACTACCTTGAGCTGGTAATGACCGAGATCGTTTGAGGTGCCTCTATGAAAAAAGAGCAGACCCGGGTCGATGAATTGATCCAAGAGCTGGGCGGGTACTGGACGCCCTTCGAGATGATGGCCGCACTTGTTGAGGAAGTTGGGGAACTGGCGGATGAGATGCTGAAGATGGAGGGCGTAAAGGGAAGGGGAGATCCGGTGAGGCTTCGGGAAGAGATGGGTGACGTTATGTTCGCTCTCTCCTGCATAGCCAATCACTACGGGATTGACCTGGAAGAGGCCCTCGGAGAAAGCATTGAGAAGTACAGACGGCGGGACGTGAGAAATGGAACTTAAAGTAACCTTTATCCCCCGTTTTTTCCCGTTTCAAGGTTCTAAATAGTAACGTAATGTTATACCCCTGTCCGGGGATACGTTGCATTTTATTAAAAGTTGTGAACTAAAGGTTAAGTTGTTGAAAAGTTTACAAGATAACGGAAAAACTTTTATATAGCTCCAGCATTATTGAAAACTAAAGATGGTCGAGGTGGGTGAGATGGCCGATAAAATAACCGGCATCGATATCAGGATTTTGAAGCTCTTGGCAAAGAACGCTAGGCTTACCTATAAGGATCTGGCCGAGCTTCTCGACACTACCAGGCAGAGGGTCTCCCGCAGGATGGACCGGCTCGAGAGGAACGGTATCATCAAGAAGTACACCGTTATCCCCGATTATGATTCCCTGGGGTACATGTACGCCCTTCTGGGCATAACGCTAAAGCCCGGCACGGATATAGACAGTGTCATAGAGGTGCTGAAGGAAAACGAGAACGTGAAGGTGATCCAGAAGGCGATAGGATCACACAACCTCATCCTTCATGTGGCGGGTCCAAAGGACATGAAGGAGATGGACAGGATACTCTCTGAGATAACGAAGAAGGTACACGCGATAGACCGCCTTGACATAACGTTTGTTACCGACACGATTAAGTTCGAGACCCTCTGAGCGTTCGGGCTCAGTTTTATTTTTAACGATGGTCTGCAGAAAAGGTAATAAAGCATCGCTTGAATCAGGGACAAGGTGGTAGTGGTGCTCCAGGGACTGGCAGAGAACTCGGTGATAGTTGGCCTGCTGGCTGCACTTGCGTACAGATCGGGGGCTCTCGATAGAAATGGCTGTCTCGCCGCCGCCTTTTTGGGCCTTTTAATACTGGAGTTCGGCGGTGTTTACCCATTCCTGGCACTGTTGGTCTTCGTTATCCTAGGCGTCATGGCCACGAAGTATCGTTTTCATGATAAATCCAAGCTTGGTATAGCCCAGCACAATCGCGGGGTCAGGAGCTGGGGCAACGTTCTGGGGAACGGACTGGGTGCCCTCATCTTTATCCTGTTTGAGTACGTCTCCCGGCGTGACGTGTTTTGGGCGGCGTCCTTTGCGGCGATAGCCACCGCCAACGGGGACACCCTGGCAAGTGAGCTGGGTAAGGTCTTTGGCAGAAGGCCCCGCCTGATAACGAACCTCCAACCCGTGAAAGCGGGGACCAACGGCGGCATCACCCTTGCCGGCGAGTTATTCGCCCTAGCAGGTTCAGCTGCAATTGCCATCTTTGCCCTCCCCCTAACCGGAAACAAGATGCTGATGCTTCTGGCCGTTGTTGCGGGAGGCTTCATCGGGGTAAACTTGGACAGTCTGATAGGTGCAACCCTTGAGAACAGGGGGATAACCGATAACAACTCCACGAACTTTCTGGCGTCTTTCCTTGGCGGCCTTACCGGGGCGGTTGTGTACTATCTCCTGATGCCCAGCGGATGAGGACCACCGCGGTTGCCGAATCGCAGCTTTAATTGGGTCCCAATGTTCCATCAAAATTCAAACCCAGAAGAGGATGGAGGCATCAAGCCTCCGGTTCGGCGAGAACCTTTATCTTCCTGATCTCGGCGCGCTTTATCGGGTATATCTTCTTGGCTTCCTTGGCCATCTCGGCGCCCATCTTGCCAGTTACGGCCTCGGTTATGAAATCCCTGTATGTGAGTTCCTCGGCTTTCCTGTGGATAATGTCGTGTATGATATCACGTATGGCCCTCTCCTGGCTGGTCTGGATGCGCCTGTAGGCTATGACCATGCCCATTACGCGGAGCTTGTAACCATCCTTGGTCGTGACGTTGTAGATACCATCGATCCTCGTGCTTCTTCTCCTGACGAGGCTCCTTATGTAGCTCCTCGCGAGGGTGTGCCCCTTGAACTTAGTGTACGCGTTCTGTCCCTTGACGTCGTAAACCTGGAAGTAGAGCTTGACCTGTCCCTTGGTGAAGTCCCCGGTGAGGTCTTTGAGCGTTGTCTCGATGATCCTCCCTACAACCTTCTCGGGTTCATCCGCCGGGGTCAAACCTATCTCCTTGCTTCCGAAAAAGTCCGGAGCGTAAATCACGAACCACTCCTTTGACTTCCACTTATCCTTAGTTGCGGCAGCCTTCTTCCTAGGGTTAGTCTTCGCCATCTTAACACCTCCAATCCTTCACACCTTTTCAGTGACGTCTTCAGCGATTTTGATCGAAAACACCAAATCATCCAGCGCTTTGATGAGGGTTTCAATCTCACCCGAGTATTTAACCTTTGTTATGGCGTCTCCATCAACCCATAGGGTTTCCACATTTAAACTTTTCTTTAGCCGGCCCGGTATTGAGGTGTTGTCAACATGGATAGCCTCCGCTATTGCCCTTGCGAGTTCCTCGTCCCCGTAATGCCACGTTATCTCCACGCTTGCCTCAATCTCCACCCGTCTTCCCCCCGCTCACTTGCTCCCCCAGAATCCTGTTGAAGAGCCTGGTGAACTCGTCGATCTTTGATTTCGGGAAGCGGATTCCAGCGGCTATCGCATGTCCACCCCCTTCTCCGCCCAGCTTCTCTGCAACGTATTTCAGCGCCTCCCCGAGATGGTAGCCTTTCGCGAGGGCCCTCTCGGTGGTCCTTGCGGATCCTTTTACTAGGTTCTCGTCCTCGTCGCTGTCGGCCAGAACCACAACCGGTTTCTCGGGGTTCACCAGCCCGGAGTTTATGGCCATGTTGGCGGCTATCCCGACCAGCGTGTCCCTGATGTTCCTGCCCGCGTAGAACACGTAGGCGTGCTCTCCCTCGTCTGCCATGTTCCAGTTCTGGATTATGAACCTTCTGGCCTCAACCTGCTCCTTTTTGTAGTCGTCTAACATCTTCCGGGCTTTTCTGTAGGCCTCCTCATCCCCGAGGCATATCGCAACCCCCAGCGTTCCGGCGTTGAGCCTTCCGGTGGCGTTCAGCAGCGTGGAGAACTCCCTGGCCTCGTGCCTCACGTCCCCTTCTGGATACAGGGGGCTTACGACCACATCCCCAATGAGGCGGTCTATGGACTCCTTGGGCGCGTTGTGCTTTATCATCTGGATTACGAGGGCGTCGTGGAGCTTTCTCTTCTCCTCCTCGCGGAGCTGCCAGTAGTGGACATCGGGATCAAAGCCCTTAGCCCTTAGCCACTGGATCGCGTTCCTCTCATCCCCTGTTATCCCTGGTATCTCTGGGTTGGTCGCGTAGGCAAGCATCTGCCTCAGAGGACGGCTCTCCCTACCGAAAAGTCTGAGCTCCTTTCTGATCTCCAGGATGCCGAGCCCTTTACCGTCCTCAATAATGTCGAGGTTCATCCCGTGGAAGGTTCCGTCTATCTCCTGCATGTCCCCAACCGAGCCGACCATGGCCACGTATGCGAGATCCCTGTTCTTATCGTTCATTTCCCTGGCGACGAAGTAAGCAACACCGGAACCGCTGAGATCCCGGACGCTGTTGGCACCGAAGGGGACTGGGTTCACGAGCAGATGGGATTCATTCGTGAACTCCTCTTTCTCGGGGGGGTGATGGTCGGCAACGACGACCGTGGCATCGTCCAGGTACGACCCTATCCAGCTCATCGCCCCGCTGCCCAGGTCGCTGAAAACGTAGATGCGGTGTTTTTCGCGTGCAAGTTCTTTAACAAGGTCCTCACTGGCCTGCTTCACGATGCTTAACTGGAAGCTTCCCCCCTCCCTGGCTATGGCCTTCGCCAGCACTGCACCCGCTGTTATGCCGTCCGCGTCGCGGTGGGAAATGAGCCGGATGGTGTGCCCTAACTCGATGTGCATCTTGATTAGCTCTGCTCCCTCACGGGCCTTTTCTAAGAAAGCGCCCTTGTCCATTTTACCACCTTATAAGAAAGGAGAGAGGTCAGCGAACCAGGAGCTTGGCCTGCTCCGGATCGTACCTCCACTTGGCCGGCAGCTTACCGGTCCTGCGGTAGTACTTGACGAGGCGCCTAATCTTGCTCTCGGTGAGCTGTAGGCCGCGTCTTGAGTGCCTGTCCTTCGGGTGCATCTCAAGGTGCTTCCTGAGCTTGACGGCTTTCCTGATGAGCGACATGAGGTCCTCGGGAATGTTCGGAGCGAGGCCGTTCTCCTCGAGGATCTTGGTTATCTTCTTGCCGGTGATGAGCTTGACGCTCGGGATTCCGTACTGGTCGCGGAGAACCGTTCCTATCATGGCCGCGCTGTAGCCTTCCTTCCTGAGCTTGATAACGAGCCCCTCGACCTCTTCCGCCGTGTACTCGACCCAGGTCGGCGGAGCGGTCCTCGGCGGCTTCTTTGAACCAGACTTTCCTCTCTTTCTCGCGTGTATCCTTGCCATATTCTACACCTCCTGGTGACGGCCAGCTCCCGCCAGCCGCCCCTTCGCGTAGGGAATCGGAGAGGGATTTAAAAAGGTTTGCCCGTCAGGTTTACGAAACAGAAGGTTTTAGATAAACCAAGTGAACCAAAGGAAGCTCTGGAGTTTTTTGGAATGCCCAAAGAAGAGCGCCAACGAACATATATTGTAAATAGCGGGGGGAAGATTTGAACTTCCGACCTCCGGGTTATGAGCCCGGCGGGCACTCCTAGCTGCCCCACCCCGCTGCTCGACCCGTTAGGTAGTGAACCGCAGAGGGTTTATAAATCTTGCGGAGGATCACCGGGACGTCCAGAAAGAAGGGGTAAATAGAAAAGACTTTCACTCGGTGGGTTTTATTACCACCACGACCTTTGCGTTCCTCCCTTCGGAGGTGAACCTCACAGGTCTTCCCCTGTCGTCCACGGTGAGGGTCCAGGTTGTCCCGGAGGGCGTTTCTATGTCGTAGGAATACGTTTTTCCTTCAAGGCCGAGGCCCCTCAGAATTCTGCCACCAACCGGATCGTTCTCGGCTATCTCAACCTTCCCACCTTCCTGGAGCCTCTTGCGGAGGGACACGAGG
>Ga0256834_1003014_pt1 | contig 10275 bp, 10 predicted proteins | sample 4281140metaG_FD_190536 | JGI IMG/M metagenome (GOLD analysis project Ga0256834, IMG submission 190536) | Hydrothermal vent microbial communities from East Pacific Rise, Pacific Ocean - 4281-140 | ecosystem: Environmental > Aquatic > Marine > Hydrothermal vents | place: Pacific Ocean: East... | reverse complement strand
ACAATTAAGAAAAATTTATAAAAAAACATTGTTTATAGTATGTTTTGGTATATTTATTATTATAAATTTATTAAACAATGTCTTTGGACTTAACATTTAATTAAACAATTTATAACTTTATCATTAAATAATTTTCTAGCTTTCAAATCTTCCAATTCAATAACAGCATTTACACTCGAAACCTTTGCTCAAAGTCTTTCAATCAAATCAATTGCAGCTTTTACACTTCCACCTGTAGCCAATAAATCATCAACAATTGCAACTTTATCTCAAGGTCAAACTGAGCTTTTTTTTATTTCAAAAGTATTAGTTCAATATTCCAAATCATATGAAATTGATTCAGTTTCTCCAGGAAGTTTTCATTTTTTTCTAAGCATAACAAGAGGTAATCACATTTTGTAAGCCAAAGCACTTGCAAAAATAAAACCTCTAGCATCAAGTCCAACAATTTTTGTAGGACTTTGTAATCATAATTCCAAACTATTTATAACAACTTCAAAAGCTTTTGGATCAGCTAAAAGTGGTGAAATATCTTTGAAATTTATTCACACTTTAGGAAAATCTGGAGTATTTTCTATATAATCTTTTAAATTCATAATAATATTTTTAATATATAAAGTAATTTTTAAAAATTCTGAAAAATTATCTAATCCCTACAAAATAATGTTTTTTTTGCAGCCTCTTTCTCCCTGTAAGGGGAGAGAGAATTCAAGTGAGAGGGAAAAAAGATTTCCTTAAACAAAAAACTTTTTATCTTTTATTAAACCAAGAGCTACTTTACAACTATATTTTATATCTTCAGAAAAATCTGCTTTTATCATCCAATTCAAATATCAGCTATCAATTTGAGCCACTTCTTCAAAAGTTTTTCATCTATATTTTCAAATTCTCATAGTTTTTATTAAAATAAATTCTTTTGCACTCATTTCTTTCATTATTTCCAAAATTTCATCATCATTTTTTTCTAATTTATTTTTAATTATTTCAAATAAGTTATAAAAAACTTTTTCCAAAACTACAACATCTCAAAAAGCATCGTGAGCAGTTGTACATTCTTTTTTCCCTTCTTCATCAGTTATTTCATATAATTCAAAAAAATATCTTAAATATTGTAAATTTACATATTCAGGATTTTCTCATTTAGAATTTTGTAAAACAGATTCACTCCACAAAATTTTTGCAACTTTCAAAGTATCTATTTGTTCTTTAGGAATTTCAATATTAGATTTTTCTAAAACATCTTTATCAAAGTCCAAATTATGAGCAATAGAAATATTTTCAGTAAAAATTTTAGATAATTTTTCTCTAACATCATCTTCTAAAAATTTTCATTTCGATTTTTCTAAAAGTAATTTTTTATAAATTCAATGAACAGCCATAGAACCAACTTCTATTTTTGTTTCAGTATCAAAAAATAAATTTTCATCAGTTTTTATTCAATTTTCTAGCTTTCTATAAGCCAATTGTATCATACTTCCATTTGAAATAACTTTTCCTGCTTCATCTTTTAAAATACCAGTAGTTTCAGTATCAAAAAATACAATTGCTTTTTTTGTTTCTAACATTATTTTTTTATTATATATTAAGAAATTTTATTATAATAGATTTTCAAATAAAATCAAAAAATTTTGACTTTTTCTGTTTTTTTATTAGACTAATTGAGAATTTTAATTTATAAAAAAAATTATGGATTTAAAAAATAATATATGAGAATGAGAAAAAGTAGATACTTCATGAGAAAAAGAATTAACTAGTACTGAAATAGAAACAATAGAAAAAATAAATATTTTATTATCAAAGAACTCTCCTGCTAATAGTACAAAGAAAGCAATCGAAAGTTCTTTAACAGAAAGTGTTGAATATATATTTATACAATTATTAAGAGAATATCCTGATTTACTTAGTGACCCAAAAGTATTTAAAAACATTCTAGAAAAAATGTATTCAGATACATCAGAAAAAAGTATTAAGAAAATAATTTCAAAAACTTCTGAAATAAAATTAGAAGCTAAAAAAAATAAAATTGAAGATGAAATATGACAAATAATTGAACAACTAAGTGTTTCCAATAAAGAAGATACATTTTTAGATAAAATACAAAATCTTCTTTCTAAACCTAAAGAATTAGAACCTAGTGAAAATGATGAAAAATTAGAAAAACTAAAGAAAGAATTAGAAAAAATAGAGTTGGAAATTCAAACTACATCTAATATTAGAAGAACTACAAGAATAATAGAAGAACTAGAAAAATATGAAGAATCAGAAGATAAAGAATATAAAGTAGGAAATAAAAAATTCTTTTTAGAACAGTTTAAAAGAATTTTAAGTGATGAAGAAGAAAATCTAAATAAAATTGAAGAAATAATTAATTCACAAAATTATGACTTAAATATTCCAACTGTTGATATTGGTCTGGTGAATGATATTTATTTTAAAGTTGATGGAATGGATTATAGTTGAGAAAAAATTATGGATTATCTTAATATTGAAGATTTTTAGACTAAAAAATCAATGAATTTTTAAATTAAAATTTAAAAAAATAGTTTTTTAGTTAAAAAAGTAATAATAAGTAAAAATATTTAAATTCTAAAAGTTAAGGAAATCCTTAACTTTTTTTACTGTAAAAAAATATTTAGGTTATTTATTCCCAACACAAATACTATAAATTATTTTATTTTTTATTCAAAAATAAGTTATAAATTTTTTAATTTTTAATTTTTTTTCATCATTATTTTCTAAATTATTTTTTTTAAATTCTAAAATTAATTTTTTTTCAAAATACAAATTAGAAATTTTTTTATTTATTTTTTTAGTTTTTATAAGTAAAATTTCTTCAATATTATCAAGTGATAAATTTTCAAATTTTATAATACTTTCTTTTATAGTCCACAAAATATAAAAATTTTTCCAATTTTTTTTACCTAAAATTTTATATTCTTTATCTAAAAATTTATTTAATAAATTTTCATCTCTTTTTTTTATAATTTCAATATCAACTCAAATTTTTGATTTTTTTATTCAAACAAAAACCAAATTTTTTTTATGTGAAATAGAAGAATAATTTTTTCAATTTTTCTTTATTAAATATCTTGCAACCAAACTTTCATTATAAGTTCCAATTTTTTCTTTTTTTAATTTTTGGGTAAAACTTTCAGAAAAAAATTTTTTAGCTTTTTCTAAAATTTTTTTATTTATTTTTTTAATTATTAATTTCATAATTTTTTTTAAAAAATAATTTTCACACATCTATCTATTCAAGAATTATCTTTAAAAATTTCAAATTTTAAATCTTTTTTATTCAAAAAATTTCCACAAATTTCTTTTTGATCAAATCCAATTTCAATAAACAAAATAATATTTTTTATATTATAAATTGATTCTAATTCAAAAATTTGATAAATCAGTTTTTCATATAATTCAAAACCAGTTTTTTCTCATCAATAAAGTGCTAAATCAGGTTCAAATTCAATAATTTCTTTATCTATATTTCAAAAATCTCAATTTTTAATATATGGTAAATTTGCTGTAAAAATAATATTTTTTAAATTAATATTTCAATTATTTTCTAAATATTTTGTATTTAACATAAATTTTTCTAATAAATTTCAATTTATTTGTTTTATTTTTTTTTCTAAATTATATTTTAAAATATTTATTTTACTAACTTCCAAAGCTTTTTTACTCAAATCAATAACAAAACATTTTTTAATATCTTTATTATTTTTCAAAACTGAAATAGAGATACAACTAGAACCTGTTCACACATCAACCAAAATATCACATTTTTCATCTAAAACTTTTTCAACCATTATTTCAGTATCATTTCTTGGAATTAATGTTCTTTTATCTACAAAAAAATCAAGACTAAAAAATTCAGCTTTTTCTAAAATATATTCCAAAGGTTCTCCAGAAACAATTCTTGAAAAAAAAAGTTCTATTTTTTCTAAAAATTTTTCATCAATTTTTTCAGTTAAAAATAACTGATTTTTATTAAAACCAGTTATTTTTTGTAAAATTAAATCTATTTCTACTTGATTTAAACCTAATTTTTTTCAAAAATTATATATATCTTTTTTTAACATAATTTATTTATTAGACTTTCTTTTAAAAGGTGGTTATTTTATTTTTACTTCATATTCAAATCACATTTCTTTTAATTTTTCTTGAATTAATACAATATTTTCAGCAACATTTATTTTAGCTCAAGTAAATTTATTTTGAGGAATTATATAAAAAATATTTTCTTCTATTTTATAAGTTGAAGATTTTAATCAAATACTCAAAAAAGCTTTTTTTGGAACAGTTTTTATTTTACTTATAAGAATATCTATAGAAAAACTAGGATTATTATTATTTGAATTTATTTTTTTCTCTAAAATTTCTTTTTTTTCTAAATTATTATCTTCTTCTAAATTATCTCAAAAAATATCAAAAGCATCTTCTATTTCAATGTTTTCTTTTTCAACTTTTTTTTCTGTCTTTTTTTCTTTTTCTTCTTTTATTTTTGTAGCCCCTTTCTCCCCACAAGGGAGAGAGGATTCAGGAGAGAGGGCTGATTTTTCTACCAAAAGTTTAGAAATTCATATAAAAAATATTAAATTTTCATCTATAGAATTTTTAGTTTTTGAATAATATTCTTGCAGATTATCTAAAATTTTTATTAAATTAATATTTATTTTTCCTTTTAAAATAGATATTTCTAATTTATCTTTTGTAAAAAAAATTAAATCTTTAAAAAATAATTTTATATTTTTTCATTCATCAATTAAATTATTAAAATCATTAATTATTAAATTATCTTTTTTTAATAATTTTTCTAAAAATTCTTCTAGTTTTTCATCTCAGACAATTCACAAATTTTCTATAACATTTTCATATTTTATTTCAGAATTTATTATTAATTGTTCAAATAAAGAAATAGCTGTTCTTAGACCTCAAGCAGAATTTTTAACAATATAATTATATACTTTTTCTTCAACTTTTATTTTTTCTTCTCAAGCAATATATTCCAAATATTTTTTTATTCAAATGTTTGAAATATTTTTAAAATCAAATCTTTGGCATCTTGATAAAATAGTTTCTGGAACTTTATGAATTTCTGTTGTTGCTAAAATAAATTTCAAATGACTTGGTGGTTCTTCCAAAATTTTTAAAAGTGCATTAAAAGCTCCATTAGAAAGCATATGTACTTCATCAATTATATAAATTTTGTATTTTGCAACATTTGGAGAAAATTGTGCTTTTTCAATAATATCTCTAATATTATCAACTCAAGTATTACTTGCAGCATCTATTTCTATTATGTCAAGTAATTTTCATTCAGAAAAACTTTTACAAATATTACATTCTAAGCAAGGATTTCAGTTTTTAGGATTTTTACAATTTACTCATTTTGCAAAAATTCTAGCTGTAGAAGTTTTTCCTGTTCATCTTGGTCAGAAAAAAATATAACTTCAAACAGTTTTATTTTCTAAAATAGCTGTAGATAAGGTTTTTTTTATGAAATTTTGGTCAACTAAATTATCAAAATCTTTTGGTCTATATTTTGTGTATAAGGACATTTTTTTACTATAAAAGAATAATTTTTTGCATTATACATATTTTTTAAAATTACCAAAAAGTTTTTCTTTATTTTTTTTTGACTTTTAAAAAAAATAAGTAATATATCACTTGAGTTTTTAAATAAATAAAAGACTTTAAAAAAAAATAGATTAAGAAAAAAATAGTTATAAAATTGAAAAAAAAAATTAAAAAATTAAAATAAGAAAAAAATAAAAAAAAAAAATAAATTTTACAGATATTTTTATAAAAAATATCTATTTATCCCAAGTATAAGCTATTCAAGAAAGATAGTATTTTTATCTTCTTTAATTTTTTATAACTATTTTTGTTAAAAATTATAATATTTCTTTAATAAAAATAAAAATGTACCAAATAGTACTAATAGTATTATGAATGGCTTTAATAATAATAGGTCTATTCATATTTGATAAAATAAAAAATGCAAGAGCTTGAAAAGATGCTGAAGAAAAAATAAAACAAGCTGAAGAAAAAGCTCAAAAAATTCTTGAAGATTCTAGAAAAGAAGCTAACGAAATAGTTAAAAAATCTGAAAAGATAGAGGAAAGAATTTTAGAAAGGGAAGAAAAAATAGAAAAAAAATTGGAACATATAGAGGAAAAATCAGAAAAAATAATTGAAAGAGAAAATGAAATAATTGAAAAAAAAGAAAAATTAAAACAACAAGAAGTTGAGCTTGAATGAAAATTATCAGAAATTGCTAAACTTTCAGAAAAAGAAGCACGTGAATTATTTTTAAAAGAAATAAAAGAAAAATATTCTGACGATTGAATGTTAATTATTGAAAAACATAAAAAAATTATTGAAGATAAAAAACAAGAAGCAGCAAGAGAAATTATTTTGAAATCTATTCAACAATATGCTTGAGATGTGACTAATGAAGTTACAACAACTATGATTCAAATTCCTTCTGATGATATAAAATGAAAGCTTATTTGAAAAGAATGAAGAAATATTACAACTTTTGAAAAAATGGCTCAAGTTGCTCTTATTATAGATGATACTCCTGATACAGTTTTTATTTCAGGATTTGATTTATTTAGAAGATATATTGCAAAAAAATCTCTTGAAAAACTTATTGAAGATGGAAGAATTCAACCTGCTAGAATTGAAGAAATTGTAGAAAATACAACTGCAGAAGCTGAAATTTTGTTAAAAGAATTAGGTCAAAAAACTTTGGCAGATTTGAATATTACAACTATTGCTGATGAATTAATTCCTATAATTTGAAAATTGAGATTTAGGACAAGTTATGGACAAAATATTTTGAAACATTCTATAGAAACAGCTTTTATTGCAGAATCTATTGCTTGAGATTTATGACTTGATCCAAAAATAGCAAAAATTGGTGGTTTATTACATGATATTTGAAAAGCTCTTGATCATGATGTTGAGTGAACTCATCCTGAAATTGGTGGGAAACTTGCAAGAAAATATGGTCTTGATAAAAAAATAGTAGAAATGATAGAAGATCATCATGGGGAAAGTTCAAGTATTTCTGTTTATGCAGCAATAGCACAAATTGCTGATGCAATAAGTTCAGTTAGACCTTGAGCAAGAAGAGAAAATATAGAACAATATGTAAAAAGAGTTCAAGAAATGGAAGCATTAGTTACTTCTTTCCCTTGAGTTTCAAAGGCTTATGCAATTAGTTCAGGTAGAGAAATAAGAGTAATAGTTGATGCAAAAACTGTTTCTGATTTGGAAGCAGCTGAAATGGCAAAAGAAATAGCAGAAAATATTCAAGAAAATATGACTTATCCTTGAGAAGTAAAAGTAAGTTTAATGAGAGAAATGAGAGTTATTGAATATGCTAAATAGAATTTTAATATTAAAAAAAAATTTGATTGAAAAATTAACAACTGATAATAGTGATTTAGGTAAAAAATTACAAAGCTGAGTTGTTGGTTTATTGAAAAGTCAATTAAATATTGAAAAAACTGATAATTTTTTAAAAGATTTTTATAAAAAAATTGATTTTGAAGAAATTGATACAATAATAAATTGAAATAAAAATTTATAAATTAAAAAAATAAAAAAATGACACCACAAATAATACTTTATATAATTATAGCAATTTTAATTTCTGAATTTGCTTTAACAAAATTTATAGATTATCTTAATACTCTTAATTGGAGTAATAAACTTCCAGAGGAAGCAAAATGAATTTATGATGAAGAAAAATATCAAAAACAACAAGATTATGAAAAAGTTAATCATAAATTTAGCAATATGAGTTCTATATTTTTCTTTTTATTAATGTTTATTTTTCTTATTTGTTGAGGATTTTGATGGCTTGATAGTTTAGTTTCAAGTTGGACAAATAATTATATTATTACTGGATTATACTTTTTTTGAATTTTAGCTTTAGTTCAAACTATTTTATCTTTACCTTTTTCTTATTATCACACTTTTGTAATTGAAGAAAAATTTGGTTTTAATAAAATGACAAAAAAATTATTTTTTATAGATACTATAAAATCTCTTTTATTAACTTTTGTTATTGGTTGAGCAATTTTAGCTTTTATAATTTGGCTTTATACTCTTAATGAATCAAATTTTTGGATTTATGCTTGGATATTTATAACAGTTTTTTCAGTATTTATGATGATGTTTTATTCTAGTTTAATTGTTCCACTTTTTAATAAGCAAACTCCACTTGAAGATTGAAAATTAAAAACAGCAATTAATGATTTTGCAAAAAAAGTTGGTTTCAAAATAGATAATATTTTTGTTATAGATTGATCTAAAAGAAGTTCTAAAGCAAATGCTTATTTTTCAGGATTTTGACCTAAAAAAAGAATTGTTTTATATGATACTTTGATTGATGATTTAACTACCGAGGAATTAGTTTGAGTTTTAGCCCACGAAATAGGACATTATAAGAAAAAACATACTTTTGAAATGTTGGCTTTTTCTATTTTACAAACTTGATTTATGCTTTTTATTTTTGGTTTAGCTTTAAAGGTTCCAGAAATTTCAATGGCTTTATGAGCAAAAGAATCTAATTTTTGGGTTTGAGCTGTTGCTTTTGGAATTTTATTTACTCCTATTTCTATATTTCTTTGAATTTTTTGAAATATTTTATCAAGAAAAAATGAATATGAAGCTGATAGATTTGCTCGTGATAATTATGAAGCAAAATATTTGGTTTGAGCATTAAAAAAATTATCTAAAAATAATTTATCTAATTTAAAACCACATAAAATTTATGAATTTTTCCATTATTCTCATCCTACAGTTTTGAAAAGAATCAAAGAATTAGAGAAATAAAAAAAATAACTAATAGAATTTTTAAACTCTATTAGTTATTTTTTTTAAACATATTGTGTTTTTTTATGTGTCTTCTGAAAAAATTGATTTAAGTATTTCATCTAGTCCAATTTCTCATTGTTCAGATTCTGGTTCTGGTTCCATTTTTACAATATCTTTTACTTCTTCTCAATTTTCAAAAACTAAACCTAAAATTTCTCATATAGATAAATCATTATTATTAGTGCTGAAAAATCAGTTTATTATTTCTTCTATATTATAGTCTTTTCAAGTTTCAGTATCTGTGAAAATTCAATTTACAATTTCTTCTATATTATAATCTTTATTATTACCTTGATTAGAAGAAGTTAAATTTTTGCTGAATTTAACTCTTAAAGTATATTCTTTTAATGATAATTCATCAAAAAATACTATTTTAATTGTATGAATTTTATTCAAAATATCATCTGGAATTTTCTTTTCTATAAAATCAGTTAAACTATAATAAGTATTATCACTATCATTAACAAATCTTATTTCTTTAAAATTATATTTTTTTTCAACACTAATAATATAATTTATTTTTTGTTTTTGATGAAGTTCTTGTATAAAGGTATTAAATTTTTCTAATTTTTCTGTATCTTTTCAATATCTTTGAAAATATTTATCTATAAAATCATAGGTTAACATACTTCTTTTATCTAATCATTCTATTTTTTGATTATTAAAAATTTCTCAAACAGAATTATATATATTTCCTATTAAAGCTGTATTTTTTTTATCTTTTTCCTTAAGTAAATCCTGCTTTACTTTATTTGGATTGTAAATTCATTGTTCTTCTTTTAAAGCATCAACATTTATTGGATCTCATAAATAGGTATCAGTATCACAATTTGAAAAATTTTGTTTATTACATATAAGATAAAAATATTTTCCTGGAATTGCTTGTTGTTCAAAACAAGTACTTCTTATGTACTTAGGAAAATCTCTATTATATTGTTTTTGTCTAACTAAACAAATAGTTCTAGAGTTATACTCTGGTGATAATTCTATTTTGTTCTCTTTAACTATATTTAAAGATTCCATACTAAAAATAGAACCATACAAAAATGCTTGTGAGTTACTTATAATAAGGCTAAAACTAAATATTAAAATAATAAATAAATTTATTTTTTTTAATATATTAGTCTTTTTTTTCTTCAAATTTACCATAACTTTCTTTTTATTAAAATATTTACACAATAATATTAACACACTATTTTTTTTTTGTCTAAAAAAATAATTTGACTAATATTTTAAATATCTTATAAAATAGTTATTTTTACAGAATAAAAAACTTTTAGATATTTTCTAAAAGTTTTTTCTAATTTTTTTTAAGTTTAAAACTTAGTTTTAATAATTTAAACTCTAATTTTAATAATCTTTTCTCAATATTTCATACAT
>Ga0256834_1003013_pt1 | contig 10275 bp, 8 predicted proteins | sample 4281140metaG_FD_190536 | JGI IMG/M metagenome (GOLD analysis project Ga0256834, IMG submission 190536) | Hydrothermal vent microbial communities from East Pacific Rise, Pacific Ocean - 4281-140 | ecosystem: Environmental > Aquatic > Marine > Hydrothermal vents | place: Pacific Ocean: East Pacific... | reverse complement strand
CGGCCTTACCGCGCTTTTTACGGCCGACGCCGCCTTTTGATAGTGCATCAGCGCATTTTTGTAGTTTCCGTTCAGATAAAAGAGCCATCCAAGCCTCAAATTTGGGGTATATGCGTCGGGGTAGGCTTTGTATACCGGCATCAACGACTTGATAGCATCCTCGTAATCACCCATCTTCTCGTAGTTGTACGAGTCATAATAGGCCTTTTTGACACTCTCGTCGTACCCGAAAAGGGAGAGAGCGGCAAAAAGCGTCGCTGCAACGAACAGAGCTCTCATTTCATCTCCTAAAATCTGTAGCCGAGAGATGCGGTAAAAAGAGTCATACCGCTATCCTCACCGTTTTGAGTATCCGTAAATCTCTCATAGGATATACCGGCCCCCGCAAAGAGACTCCTGGAGTAGCTGTAGGTAGTCCGCAAAGAGAGTCCGCCCTTGTGGATCTCGGCAAGATTGTATACGGTAAAGCCGCCGTCTTTTACGGCAAAAGCCTGTTTTCCCACCCATACGGAACCTACCGTTTCAAAAGCTTTATAGTAGTGGGTCAGTTCGACCTCTACGGAGTGGTAAGTGTCTGTATATTCGCTATACCTGGTAATAACAAACGGCGCACGATCCGTCTCTCCTCCCATTCTCGAATTCATACCGACTACCGTCTCTTCGATCTGAGAACTTTTGAATGTGATGAAGTTGTAGCGCGCCTTGAGATAGAGTATTCCATCTGACGAATCTACAATCGTGCTTCCGGCATACGGGGAGATTTGCCATACATCGAGCGAAGGATCGAAATTGGAGTAACTGGTATAATAGATATCGGCTCCGAAAGTGTACGGCTTTTGCCCGCTATACTCCGCCCCGCCAAAAACGGTCAACCCGCCGTCCGTATAGAGGTCGTCCGAGTCGATATAGTGTACACCGCCTCTTAGGTAGAGATTTTCACCGTATCTGCTGCCGTAGGCTATAGCTACATCGTTTTGAGTCAAGTCGTCGCTACCGTCGCGATACGAGATGTCGCTGTAGAGGTACTGAAACTCCAGGTTGCCTTCCCTCAGTCCCGTAGACAGGTAAACTCCCGCGAAATATCCGCTCTCCTTGACACTTTGTGATCCATATCCGATATAACCCGCAAAAGGTATTGCGACCGTACCCGACTCCGCTGCAAACAGAGCCGTAGCGGCAAACGAGAGTATCCACACTCTTTTCATCTTCTTCTCCTTATGGTCAGATTTTCCACCTCTATCGAGCCAAATCCGTGAATCCGGTCTATCGTTACCGATGTCTTGATCTTTTCTCTGCCGACGGCTATCTCTCCGCGTATCGTATCACCCTCTTTGCGCCACACTCCGGTATACAGAAAAGGTCGGCTCCAAAAAGAGGAGAGAAACATCAAGACACTCTTTTTCATACCTCCAAAGAGTATCCTCGGTGTCAGCATATCCTCCCACTCTACCGTCTCGTTTCCTATGAGTGCAATCCTCGGAGCCGCCACGAAAATTTTCTTCAGATAACTGCTGTCATTTCCTACAAAGTCGTAAAAGTAGAAGACTCCGTACGATTTTGCAAAAAAGAGCCTGCTGCCGCCCTCATCTTCGAAATAGAACTTTCCGCTGAAGCGGTCCATACCTACCGTAATAGTCATGCCGCCTCTTTTCTCGCCCTCTTCGTACAGGTCGAATTCACACTTCTGATCCAGTACGAAGCTGAGCCTCGTATCAAGAGACTTGTCGGCCGAGAAACTTGCGACAGACTCTCCCTTTTTGGGCCTGTCGTGAAAATGTATCCTGCTTCCGCCCAGATAGGCGACGAAATTGAAAGGAAGCGTCTTGCTGCCCAGATAGGGACTCTCTTGCACCTGGACATGAATATGAGGCTGCGGAGAGTAGCCGCTGTTTCCGCATAGTGCGACAATCTGCCCGGCTTCGATGTAATCTCCCTTTTTTACTTTCAAAGAGTATTGGGCAAGATGCGAAATCTCCACATACACGCCGCCTGAAGAGAGTATTATGTAGTTCCCCCAGTTGTGAAGATTGTCGACCTCGCCTATAGGATTGTCCGGCAAGCTATCCATAGCCTCTACCACAAATCCGCTAACAGGAGAGAGGACGGGCTTTCTATACGCATAGTAGTCTTCAAGCTCCAACCCTTCGTTTTTGAACGTTTCGCCCCGATCGTCCTGAATGACAAAATCGTAGGCATAGCGCCACTTCCCCCTGTGCGTCCAGACATCGTCGAAAGCCTGATAGACATGCCACCTTCCCGAAAAAGGCAAAAATATCCCGACCTCGCTGGACTTGAATCTAAATAGATTCATCAGATAGTATCCAAGAGTGTTTTCCGGGCTCTTTTTGATGACGTATGCAAACTCCCTGAAACGAAGAAGCCTCAAAACGAAAAGAAAACTGATAACGGTCAGGTTGAAAGGAAGGGTAAAGACCGGTATCTTGTAGAGTGTCCAGAAAATCGACGTCGCATCTACGAGCAGTACGGAGATACCGACGCCAAGCAGTGCTATAAAGTAGCTTCTGATACCAGGAACGAGAAAGATCGATCCGAGCGCCACGGCGACGAGAATATAGTTGAAGGCATAGGGATTTTGCAAAGCATGAAGAAAAGAGCCGCCAAGCTGCGCATGCAGAAAACTTCCGAAAAAAAATCCGCCGACAGCCAGAAGCATCATGATTCTCGAATGCCATGCCAAAAGCAAAAAGATGAGAGCACCTACCCATATATTCGGCAAAAAAAGAATCGTACCGAGAGATTTCAAAAATGTCTCCATCCAAACCGGAAGCATCAAACCGCTGCTCAACAAAAAAGAGTGGCTATAAAGAGACTCGACAAAGAGATTGGAGTAGTTGAGTGCGGCGAGATATACGATCGAGCTTACAATCGCGAAAGGCAGAGAGAGAATCGGTACGAGATAGACCGACAAGAGTGTATGCAAAACGACCGTGATCAAAAAAGTAAGGACAGAGGCCACACCGATCAGAAAAACGGACATCAGCGTGAGCTTGAACAAAAAGCCTATACTCATCCCGACAAGAAGAGGATTGTATATAAAAAACCCGTTTTCAAGATACTCCGGCTCCACCCTGATGAGTATCGCAAAAAGAAGGGTGAACAAGATAGCCAAAAGTGCACCGAGCGCCACATTCGGATTTATGAAGGTCACTATAAGCAGTAAAATCCCTACCGCTCTGTTCTCTACAAAGAGTATCTCCGCATACGAAAGAGCTACGGAGGAGAGGTAGGGCTTCAGGCGCTTTGCCGTACTTTTGGCATCTGAAAAGCTCAACTATTCTCCTTATCTGAACTTTTCGGGAAGCCTCTCTCGCCGCTCGATATCCTCAAGCTCTTCACGCTCCCTGATAATCTCGACACTTCCATCTTCCATAACCATCAGCACTCTCGGTCTGTACCTTATAAACTGCATCCACTGCGTGACATTGTAGGCGCCTACCGGAGATATGATCAGTTTGTCGCCTCTTTTTAGCCGAGGAAGCAGTATCGACTCGTCTATCACATCTATATTCATGCACAAAGGTCCGTTTATCATGGCCGGTTCGCTTATGCCGCCGATCGGCCTGGCGAGCTCTATATCGAATTTGTACCAGAAATATGTATAGAGCAGGTTGACCCCGGCATCGACAATATAGCTGCGGCGGGAGTCGGGCAGTGTCTTGCTGGCGACTACCGAAGTTACAAGATAGCCCGCTTCATCGACGAGATGGCGTCCGGTCTCGAGATAGAGCTTTGGATAGTTGTTACCTTTTATATTCTCGTACAGAGCCGATGTGATCGCCTCCGCATAGTCGTCTATGGAGGGAACGACAACCTCCGGCGGCTGATAGATACCCCTCAGATGATTTTTGGAGGCGAAGCCGCCGCCCACATCGATATATTCGATCGAAAATCGGGTGGATGTCTCTATCTCGTTCATGAGCTGCACCATTTTGGCAGTCTCCACCTTGTATGCGTTGGCATCGAGCATGAAGGTGCCTATATGCGCATGAAGTCCTACGAGCCTCAGTTTGCCGCCCGCTTCTATACGCTTGACGGCATCCATGGCCTGACCGCTTTCGATATTGAAGCCGAAACGGCTCCACTGCGGATAGATACCGGTATCCATATTGAGTCTGATCGCCACCGGAATCTGCATACCGAGTTCACCGGCGACCCTCTCGAGATCGTTGATTTCATCGAAGGTGTCGATATGGATCTTCGCCCCCTCTTTGGCGGCCCTCACCAAAGAGTCGTAGGGTTTGTATGGACCGTTGTAGATGATATCTCTTCCCTCTATACCGAGCTCTCTCGCCTTTTCATACTCGAACTCGCTCACTACCTCCGCGATCGCACCCTCCCGGTGAAAAACGGCACAGACCGCTTTTAGATAGTTGGTTTTATAGCTCCATCCGAACTGTACGTTCGGATAGCGGCTCGAAAAGGCTTCGTACGCCCTTTTATATCTTCTTCGTATATCCTTTTCGTCAAAGACAAAAAGCGGAGAACCGAACCTCTCTACCAGCTCCTCTACACTTACACCGGCAATCTTGCTGCGAACCTTCTGCTTGGGTGTCGGAATACCAGCCTTGCTGAAACTGCTCTCTATTTTTATAATGGTCGGTTTTTCATAGCTCTTTTTACCCATCGCTCTCTCCTTTTGTTGCCAGCGTGCTGAGTCTGTGAATATTTGTGACTATCTCGTACGTATATCGAACCATCATCACTCCCGCTTCATACTCGCCGTCTCTGTCGCACTCTTTGCCAAACATGGTATCAAGCAGGCGTTTTGGAAGGTTTATTCCTGCTCCCGTAGCGAAGTAGACCCATGCCGGAAATCGCGGATTGATCTCGATCATGATTATATTGTCGCCGTCCACTATGCATTCGAGCTCGAATGGACCGCGCCACTTGTAACTCTTCACAAACGACTCGGCGACACTCAAGAGCCGCTCATGCTTTATCGTCACTCCGTTCCATATCTTGCCGAGACTGGTAGTCGTCATCTTCTTGATGGCTACAAGCCCGAGAACTCCCCCCTCACCGTCTCCGGCACCTATTACATTCATCTCCTCCCCTTTGACGATCTCCTGTACCAGTATCGGAAATCCCCATTCGTTTGATATCTCGGTAAAGTAGTAGACCGCCTCCGGAACGGATCCCGCCTTGTAGGCTTTATAGTAGTTTCCCTTCACTATACAGGGTGTTCCTATCTCCTTGACCGCCTCTGTGAGCTGATCGATATTGTAGACCTTTTTCGTCCTGGGATAGACGATGCCGATCGTTTCGCTAACCTCTTTCAGATTCTCCTTGCTCCTTAGCTCGAACTGTTTTGAATTCGGCAAAAAGGTCTTTATCCCGGCGGCGGCAAGTTCGTCCTGATACTTGATATACTGGGGCAGCTCCGCATCGAGAGTGGGTATAACGGCGTCAAGACCGTAGGTACCCTTTATATACAGAAGTCTGCTGTATATCGGCTCCCATCCTCTTGAAGGATAGGTAAGCAGATAGCTCTTGTCTATGACAAAATCCATATAGTTTCCGGGATCCTGCACGTCGTAGCTGAGCCCTACAGTTTTGATCGAGGCATCGGACTCTTTCAAGCTTCTTGCCACACCGATTCCCGGACCGGGATTGTCGGTATCGTTTATTCCGCTGACTGCCACGATCATGAGAGCAATCCGTAAAGCCCGAGACGCTCTTTGAAGTCGAGGATGTCGTTTAGAGCCTCATCCTCTTGCACATCGTACTCTTTTACGAGGGCCTCCGCTATATCTTTTTCATCCATCCCCTTTGAAAGAGCCTCTATGACGAACTTCCCTGTCTCGTTCACAGTAAAGCTCTCACCCGTATCCGGATCGAACGCGAATCCGTTTTGATTGATCGCAAGATTTTTTGCTCTCATGTTCCTCTCCTTCCGGCTATCGATATTCCATCTTTATCAATAATATAACCCAAAAGGATTAACGAAGTGTTAAAGCAAAGGCCGCTCAATCCGGAAACGTCAGAATCACCAGCGTACCGAAGCCTTTTTTGGACTCCGCTTCTATCTCTATACCCATGGCGTCACAAAGTGTCTTCACAATATGCAGTCCTATGCCGCTGCCTCCGCTTTGCTCTTTGTAATGGCGATTGAAAATCATATCTACCCGCTCGATTCCGGGACCATTGTCTTTTATGTAGAGTCTGCCGCCATCGCACCAGATTTCAACGGAGCCGTCTTTCCTGTTGTACTTGCATGCGTTGGTCAGAAGATTGTGAAGAAGCTGGCGCATGGCCGCCTGGTTGGCCTTCACCCTGAACTCCCTGCACTCAAAAGATATGTGCAAAGAGGGAAACCTCAATGAATAGATTTCCACGAGGTCGGCAATCAATGCGGAAAGGTCGATACGCTCCACCTTGAAAGTCCTCTCCTCCAGCAGCACATTCAGATTTTTATAAAGAGACGAGATCTCTTCGGCGCTCTTCTCTATCCTCATAAGCTCTCTTTTTTCACGACACTCGTCATCCTTTTTAAGGAGTTTTATGTTGAGCAGTATCGATGTGATAGGGGTATTGAGGTCGTGTATCAAATCTTTTGCGAAGTGATCCAGCCGCAAGATCGTATCCCGCATCGGCCTCAGCGATATATGCGCCAAAAGTGCGCTGATGGCTCCGAAAATCGCAAGAAGAAGCAGTTGCGCGATAGCGATTCTTACCTTCAACGCCCCTATCTCGGCGTCAAACTCCGATCTGCTTTTTTGAATCAGCAAATACCGGTTTTCCTGATGGCTGGGAACAATCTTTTCTATACAGCACTCCGAAAGTCTGAGGTTTTGGGGATTGAAGTTTTTTATTTTCCGGTCGATCACCTTGTAGGAGAAACCCTCTTTTTGGTATTTGTACTCCGTAGTTTTGAGCATCCTGGCATACCAGATAATGGAAAACTGCTCTTTGGCGATAAGCGCCTCTTTTTGCTGCTTGAAGTAGAAGTAGCCAGCCGCCAGGATCAAAAGCGCTACGGAGGCGAAATAGATCGAAAAAAATTTCCAGAACGAACCCTTTTCGTAGCTTATCATTCGATCTCCTCGAGCCTGTAACCGATACCCCGCAGATTTGTGATGATGAAGCCTGCTTTTCTGAGTTTGTTGACATGCACCCTCAGAGCCTGATCGCTTATCGGCTCGTCCTCCGCAAGAAAGTAGGATATATCATCTTTGGAAAGGACTTTTCCTTTGTGCTGCAAAAAGAGCTTCAGAAGCCTCTTTTCAAAAGGCGGCAGATGTAAGGACTCGCCATCTCTGGTTATCTTTTCGGTCTCTATATCGTACCTTATCTCCCCATAGCTCAAAACTGTGCCGGAGGCACCGTAACGCCTGCTTATAAGTGCACGGATTCTTACCAGAAGTTCGTCAAAATCGAAAGGTTTTTTCATATAGTCGTCGGCACCGCTTTCAAAACCCTCGGAGAGGGAATCTATGTCGGTCAATGCGGATATGAAGATAGCCGGCGTATCATCTCCGCTCTCCCTAAGTCTTCTGAGCAGATCGAAACCGTCCATAAACGGGACTTTTACATCCAGCAAAAAGAGATCGAAACGCTTTTTGAAACTCTCTTCGAGCGCACTTTCGCCATCTTTTACCCAGACAGTGTCAAAACCGTCTCCGCTCAACAGATCCCTAAGCGTCTCTCCCAGAGTCTCGTCATCTTCGACCAGAAGAATACGCTGCATACTCCACCTTTTCACTTTTTTGTGTTATAGCATAACATAATTCATGTTACCGACCCTTTGATATTCTTCGGATGACAAAACATAAACTGTAAAGCTTCACTTGACACTTTCTGCACTTTTCAGCTACAATTTTCATAAAAACAGGAAGAAAGCTATGGCGCTGAAGATGAACGAGCTGGTCAGGCTCTCCAATACACCCAAATCGACAATCCTCTACTACATAAAAGAGGGGCTTCTGCCCGAGCCGCAAAAGATAAAGCCCAACGTTCACCTCTACGATGAGTCGTTCGTAGAGCGGATAGAGTTTATCAAGTATCTTCAAAACAACTTCCACGCCACGATCGACCAGATCAAAACCCTCATAAAACGGAACGATTTCGATTTTACAAGAGGATTCGAATCTGCACTGGATATGATGGAAATACTCACGGCACCATCTTGCGAAAAACTATACAGCGAGGAGGAGTTCTGCTCCGTTCTTAACATATCGATACAAAAGCTGCAGCAGTGGTTGCAAGAAGGAGCCATCTTCAAAAGAGGGGACGGATTCAGCGAAAAGGAGGTAGAGATCGGCGCTACTCTTTTGGCACTGGAACGCTACGATCCGGACGGAGAACTTCTCTCTACCTATATAGACTACTCCAAAAAGATGGCAGAAACCGAGGTGAAGATGGCAAAAAAGATTCTGAATGCACAAAAGGAGAGAAACGGTGTTGCAAAGACTCTTTTTGACGCCACACTGATTCTCAAGCCCTATCTATTGAATATGCACCTCATAGATCGATACAGAAAAAGCGGTGACGAAAAATGAGCGGAATTTGGAAAGTCAAAGGGTTCTTGCCCTTCATTGTGGTTCTGATCTTCAACGCGATGACCGATATCGCCCATAAAATCACCATCCAAAACACCCTGATAAAAAGTTTCGAAGGTGATACGCTCATAATTCTAAGCGCAGTCGTCAACGCCTTGATTCTGATACCGTTTATCCTGCTTTTTTCGCCGGCAGGCTTCATGAGCGACCGCTTTTTGAAAACCGGAATCATCCGCTACGCCGCGCTGGCAGGCGTGGTGCTTGCACTCTTTGCAACCCTTAGCTACTACATGGGCTGGTTTTACACCGCCTTCGCGCTGACACTTCTGCTGGCGGTCCAAAGTGCCGTCTATTCGCCGGCGAAATACGGTTTTTTGAAAGAACTGGTCGGAGCCGGGCGGCTCGCCGTCGCAAACGGGGTAGTTCAGGCGGCCACCATTGCGGCAATACTCGGCAGCGCGGTAATCTTTTCGATACTGTTTGAAAACCTCTACGACGATTCGAAAACTCCTGGGGAGATTCTATCCTCGGTAGCGCCGCTTGGGTGGATTCTCGTAGCTATGACTGCCTTGGAGGCTATATTCGCGTTCAAGATTCCGCATAGCGGTATTCAAAAGAAAGATTTGAGATTCGATGCGAAAGCATATGTACGGCTGGAGTATCTGAAAAAGAATATGAAAATACTGCTAAAAGAGCGGGCGATCTGGCTCAGCATCATAGGACTCAGCCTCTTTTGGGGAGTTTCCCAGCTTGTCGTAGCCGCATTTCCGGCTCACTACAAAGCCATGACCGGGGATGACGATACCGTCATCATTCAGGGAGTGCTGGCCATGAGCGCGATCGGGCTTCTCTTCGGCTCTCTTGCTGCGGGCAGAATCAGCAGGCGCCATATCGAGATGGGTATCGTTCCCATAGGCGCTTTGGGACTCGCAATATCTCTGTCGGTTTTCGCACAAGCGCACAGTGTGGCGACGATGGGGGCGGCAAGTTTCGCTTTCGGATTCTTCGGAGGCATGACTATCGTTCCGCTAAACTCCCTGATCCAGTATCTGGCCCCCAAAAACGCTACAGGGACCGTACTCGCCGGAAACAACTTCATACAAAACATTTCGATGCTGCTCTTTTTGGTGTCGGCTATACTTTTGACATATGTTGGCATCGGTACGGTAGAGATATTTCATATAGCCTCCCTTCTAATGATCGCCGGCACGCTATTTGGTGTCACCCAGCTTCCCCAGCTCACCGCACGACTGATGCTCCTGCCTCTTTTAAAAATGCGCTATCGCCTATTTATAGAAGGTATAGAAAATCTCCCGCAAAGAGGAGGCGCTCTGCTGCTTGGAAACCATATCAGCTGGATAGACTGGCTGATCCTGCAGGTCGCGTCGCCCAGACCCCTGAAGTTCGTAATGGAGCGCAGTATCTACGAGCAGTGGTATCTGAAATGGTTTCTGAAGTGGTTCAATGTCATTCCGATCTCCGCTCTGGCCGGCAAAGAAGCGACGGAGAGGGTCAAGGAGCGTCTTGGACGCGGGGAGGTGGTAGCGCTCTTTCCCGAGGGGATGATCAGCTACAACGGCCAGCTCGGGGAGTTCAAAAGGGGATTCGAACTGATGATGAGAGGAGTGGATGTACCTATCATACCGTTCTATCTGCACGGCTTGTGGGGATCTACCTTTTCAAGGGCCCAAAACCGCTACAAAATCCTCTCAAAAACAGGTCCGCGCCGGGATATCGGAGTGATTTTCGGTGAGCC
>Ga0256834_1003012_pt1 | contig 10278 bp, 10 predicted proteins | sample 4281140metaG_FD_190536 | JGI IMG/M metagenome (GOLD analysis project Ga0256834, IMG submission 190536) | Hydrothermal vent microbial communities from East Pacific Rise, Pacific Ocean - 4281-140 | ecosystem: Environmental > Aquatic > Marine > Hydrothermal vents | place: Pacific Ocean: East... | reverse complement strand
TCGCCCTGGCCACCACCCAGCGATCCAGTTCGATCATTTCCTCTGCCACCAGCAGGTGCTGCCGGGGGTCGAAATCAAACAGGTTGGCAAGGAGAAATCTGCTGGTATTGCGAATACGCCGGTAGGCATCCGCAGTGCGCTTGAGGATCTCGTCGGAAACGTTCATTTCGGCGCGGTAATCCGTCGCCGCCACCCACAGGCGGATGATGTCGGCCCCCAGGTTTTTGCTAACCTTTTGCGGCTGTATGACGTTGCCCAGGGATTTAGACATTTTCTTGCCCTGGGCGTCCACGGTAAAACCATGGGTCAGGCAGGTCTTGTAGGGCGCCTTGCCGGTCATGGCGACAGAGGTCAGCAAAGAGGACTGGAACCAGCCCCGGTGCTGATCCGAGCCTTCCAGGTACAGCTCTGCGGGACGATGCAGCTCTTTGCGCCGATCCAGCACACAGGCGTGGGTTACGCCGGAATCGAACCACACGTCCAGGGTATCGGTAACTTTTTCGTAGTCTCCGGCTTCCTCGCCCAGCATATCCTCCGGCTGCAGCTGGAACCAGGCCTCGATGCCTTCCTGCTCCACCTTTTGCGCCACTTTTTCGAACAGGGCAGTGGTGTCCGGGTGCAGCTTGCCGCTTTGCTTGTGGACAAACAGGCTGATGGGCACGCCCCAGGTACGCTGGCGTGAAATACACCAGTCCGGGCGATTTTCCACCATGCCGCGAATCCGCTCCTTGCCCCAGTCCGGCAGCCATTCCACTGCGTCGATTTCCGCCAGTGCGGCCTCACGCAGGCCATTCTTGTCCATGCTGATAAACCACTGGGGGGTGGCGCGAAAGATAATGGGCGTCTTGTGACGCCAGCAGTGCGGATAACTGTGCACCAGCCGCTCTTCCCGCAGCAGGGCGCCGCGCGCCTTGATCACCTCGATCACCTTTTCATTGGCCGCGAACACATGTTCCCCGGCAAACAAGGGGGTGCCTTCCTTGAAGCAACCGTTGCCCAGCACCGGGTTGTCCACCTTCAAATGATACTTTTGTCCGACCACATAGTCCTCCAGACCATGGCCGGGAGCAGTGTGCACCGCGCCCGTCCCTGCTTCCAAGGTGACATGTTCTCCCAAAATAACAGGCACTTCCCGGTCATAGAAAGGGTGCTTGAGCAACAGCCCCTCGAAGGCCTCACCACGGCCATAGGCGATGACCCGGTAGTCATCCATACCCCAGCGCGCCAGAGCGTCCTTCATCAGCGCTTCGGCCACCAGAAAACGCCGTTGTTCTGTTTGCACCACGGCATAATCCAGTTCGGGATTCAGGGCCACGGCCTGGTTGGCGGGCAGAGTCCAGGGCGTGGTGGTCCAGATCACTACCGACAGGGGGCCGTGGCCATGATCCCCCGGCACCGAATGGCAGCGCGCCATCAGGGCTTCATCATCCAGCACTTCAAACGCCACATCGATGGCGAAAGAGGTCTTGTCCATATAATCCACTTCCGCTTCCGCCAGCGCCGAACCACAGTCGGTACACCAGTTCACCGGCTTGGAGCCCTTGTGCACATGACCTGCCGCGACAATGCGCCCCAGGGAACGGATGATGTCGGCCTCCTGGGTGTAGTCCATGGTCAGATAGGGGTTGTCCCAATCCCCCAAAATCCCCAGGCGCTTGAAGTCCTCACGCTGACCGTCCACCTGCTTTTGCGCGTAGGTACGGCAGGCTTTGCGGAAATCCGCCGCACTCACCTTGCGCCCCGGTTTACCGATCTTTTTCTCCACCTGCAGCTCAATGGGCAGGCCATGGCAATCCCAACCGGGCACATAGGGCGCATCATAACCGTCCAGGGTTGCGCTCTTGTTGATGATGTCCTTGAGCACCTTGTTCACCGCATGGCCGATATGAATCTCACCATTGGCGTAGGGAGGGCCGTCATGAAGTACGGATTTTTCCCGCCCCGCACAAGCTTCACGAATCTTCAGGTAGAGATTTTGCTCTTCCCACTCCTTGAGCATCTGCGGCTCACGCTGGGCCAGATTGCCACGCATGGGAAAATCGGTTTGGGGGAGATTGAGTGTGTCCTTGTATTTGCTCACGGACTTGTAGATCCTGTATTTTGGTTTGGGTTGGTTTGCAGCATGTTGCGCGCCTGGGCGGCATCCAGCAGTATCTGCTGCTGCAGTTCTTCAAAAGATGAAAATTTTCTCTCGTCCCGGATCTTGCCCAGAAAGGTTACGCCAATCTGGCTGCCATAGACTTGACGATCAAAGTCAAACAGATGGACTTCCAGCAAGGGCCGCCCCCCCCCATCGACCGTGGGCCGGATTCCCACATTGGCGACCCCCGGCAAATCCCCGTCATCCAACCCTTGAACGCACACGGCAAACACCCCCTGCACCGGACTGGAACATCGGTGCAGGTTTACGTTCAGGGTGGGAAAACCTATGGTCCTTCCCCGCTGTTCGCCACGCCCGACACGGCCGCAAATCTGGTAAGGGCGTCCCAGGCAAAGTTCCGCAGTGGAGAAATCACCAAGCGCCAGCGCTTCGCGGATGCGGGTGCTGCTGATGCGGCAGTCTTCGTGGCATATGGTATCCATGCCCTGCACGCTGAACCCCTGCTCTGCGCCCATCCGCTGCAACAGGGGGAAATCCCCTTCGCGTCCTCGCCCGAAGCGAAAATCATCACCCACATACAAGTGGCGAACACCCAGGCCGTCTACGAGTACCTGCCGTACAAAATTTTCTGCCGTAAGAGAGGCTAGCCGCTGGTTGAATTCAAGCAGCATCACCCGGTCAATCCCGCAATTGCGGATATGGATGAGCTTTTCGCGCAAACGGGTCAGGCGCGGTGGTGCCTGCTGCGACTGAAAAAATTCCATGGGTTGTGGCTCAAAGAGAACAACCGTCGAGGGCACTGCCAATTGTTTCGCCTTGTCACGCAATGCATTGAAAACCGCCTGGTGTCCAAGATGCACTCCATCAAAATTGCCAATGGTGGCGGCACAGCCTTTATGCCGGGCACGCAGATTGTGCTGGCCACGAACAAGCTGCATGCTACTAGTTGACTAGCGTATCGGCGCGAAAGCCCACACCCATGGCAGCGGTCACAGGGTCACAGTCGATGCTGCTCTCGTCATGCAGTTTAGTGCCAAACCAGGGGCCTTCCAGCGCCCCTTTGTCGTCATACCACAAGCCGTTCAGAAAATCGCTGGATGACAGCACCAGCAAGGCTGTACCCCGTTCTTTACCTTTATGTTCGATCCATTCCATGTCAAACACCCGTCCATTGGTAGTGCCATGAACGTACCCTTTGTCCATTTCATAGCAACCTGTCACCTTATCCCCATCGATCTTCAGTTTGAGCAAGCCATAGTTTGTTCGATAAATACCGTTTGCTTCCATGAAAGGGGCACCCCGGCCTATCGGTTTCCCATAGGCTTCCAGCTCATTGATTTCCGTAAGTGCAAATCCGTAGTTGGACAAGACTTCGACTTTCATCCACCTCGCTTCCACCGGCCGGGAAAGAACCACCTCCTTGCGGGCAAACTGCAATGCCTCGATGGTTGCAACAGGCTTCCAGCCAGATTTTGGTGATTCTGTAGAAGCGGAAAACCGCACCTCCCGCGCAGAAACACCCGGGTAACCTTCCTCATCCGTTTCCCGGTTGTCCACAACCAGCTTGTTCAGGCTGTACCGCTGCTGCAACTCGATCACAACACTTTGAGGGCGCCAGCCCCCGGGACCAGGGGCTGCACTGGCCCAGTAGTCTTGCGAACGACCGTCAAACATGGCATTGACAGGGAATTTCATACCATACTGCCCGGTGTGCGCCAGTACTACCGCACCATTTTTCATCAACAGAATATTCTTGTCTTCCGCTTCCGAGACCGGCTCAGACGCCGCAGCGACGTTCAAACCACCCAGCAACACCACATTACCCAACACAAAAAACCGAAACAATCCCGCCTGTAACATTTCCAGCACCGCTTAACCCAATGGCTCCCGAGCCAAATAGTTTACAACGATTCCAATATTTATGCTCGCCCTGCATTGCGAAAATGTTGCAGGCGAATACCGAACAGGAGCAGAAGCAGAAAGTACGTCAATGCACCGATACCAATCCACCACCCCAACCAAATGACGCGTGTCCCCACACCAACACCGGCCCATTCTCCCAGCTCAGGCATGCCCCATAGAATGACCCCCGCCATTCCCGCAGAAGCAAACGCGACCTTTAGCCACAACCACGGCCACTCCTTCCCGGGATGGTAAACGCCACTCTTACGTAACCCTCTGAATAACAAGGCTGCATTGACAAAAGCTGACAAGCTGGTCGCCAGCGCCAGCCCGGCATGCTGCAGGGGAAAGATCAGCATCAGGTTAAAAACCATATTTACCGCCATGGCGATAAGGCCGATTTTTACCGGGGTTTTGGTATCCTGGCGGGCAAAGTAGCCAGGCGCCAGCACCTTAATCAGGATAAACGCCAGCAAGCCCAGGGAATAGGCCATGAGGCTCAGCCTGGCCATATTCACATCCCGCATATCAAAGCGATCGGAAAGAAACAGCGTGGCAATCATGGGCCCGGCCAGCACCGCCAGACCCACTGCAGCAGGCGCCCCCAGCAACAAGGTTGTGCGCAATCCCCAATCCAGTGTATGGCTGAATGCCTTGCTATCCGCTGCCGCATGACGCCGGGAAAGGCTTGGCAGAATCACCGTAGCCAGCGCCACCCCCAACACTCCCTGAGGGAATTCCATGAGGCGATCGGAATAATACAGCCAGGAAATACTGCCCGTCTGTAAAAAAGAAGCCAGCACTGTATCCAGCAACAAATTGATCTGCACCACAGACACGGCAAACAGGGCCGGCAGCATGAGCTTCATGATCCGCCTCACGCCTTCGTGGCTGGGCGCAGGCTTAAAAGCCGGAAACAACTTCAGCCGATACAGAAAAGGGAGCTGAAAAGTAAACTGCACCACCCCCGCAATCAGCACGCCCCATGCCAACGCCACGACAGGCTGCTGCATCTGCGGTGCCAGCCACAAGGCCGCACCGATGAGACACAAATTCAGCAAGACCGGTGTAAATGCCGGGACGGCAAAACGGTTATGCGCGTTCAACACACCTCCGGCGAAGGCCGTGAGGGAAATGAACAACAGGTAGGGAAAGGTAAGCCTGAGCATCTGCGTCGCCAGATCCAGCTTCTCTGTGGCACCATCTAGCACCCAGCCGAAAGCGAACAGGGACACAACCAACGGAGCCGCCAACACGCCCAGAAATGACACCACCAGTAAAACCAACCCCAGGGTGCCGGCCACATGATCAACCAGCCCTTTCAACTCTGCATGAGAGCGCTGTTCCTTATACTCCATAAGTACAGGAACAAAAGCCGTAGCGAAAGCTCCCTCGCCAAACAAACGGCGCAGGAAATTGGGTATTTTGAACGCTACGAAAAAAGCATCCGTGGTGGCATCTGCGCCAAACACCCGCGCCAGCACCAGATCCCTGACAAAACCCAACACACGGGAAATCATGGTGTTGCCGCCTACAGTGGTCAGGGATTTGAACAGGGAAGCCAACGCTGCTCTCCGGATAGGGGATCGTCAATGATGCGGCATTCTACCTTAATACGGCACTCGTGCAGCACTCCCGGGGCATCATTCAAGGAATAGCTTGTGTGGCCATGGTTTTCCACATATCCTGTGGATAACTTTGTGGAAAAGATGAGGAAATCAAGGCAAGTTCCCGTCAGCACTGGAAGCTGCTTAAATTGACCAACTTTCATTCAATTATAATTATCTACTTTAAATACAATATATTACAAGCAACTCATGATAGCCAACCTTTGAGTCGCTCTCTAACCAAGCGAAAATATCCTCTGTCGGTCCGGCTTGTGCATAACAATGGGTAGATTATGGGTAGGATGCAGGTAAAATAGCCGCCATGACCAACTTGACCAACAAATTCTGGAAGCACAAAACCCTAGCCGAGATGTCTGCCGAAGAGTGGGAAGCCCTGTGTGACGGCTGCGCAAAATGCTGCCTGCACCGCCTGGAAGATGAAGACACCCGGAAAATCTACTTCACCAACGTGCACTGCCGGCTGCTGGACATTCCGACTAGCCGCTGCGGCGATTACACCAATCGGTCTGCCAGGGTGCCGGACTGCATTACCATAACGCTCAAGGAGCTGGAAGACCCCTATTGGCTTCCCAGCACCTGCACCTACCGGCTGCTGGCCGAAGGCAAGGCATTGCCGGACTGGCATCCCCTGGTATCCGGTGATCCCGACACGGTATTCCGCTCAGGCAATGGCATTGCAGGCCGCACAATCTGCGAAGATGACGCAGACCAGCTGGATCATCACCTCATCGACTGGATCAGGTAGTGGCCCAGGGAAGCCTGCTCTACCATGGCCGCATACAGCTTTCCGATACCGATCGGCCGTGCTATGAAACTCTGGCGTTTTCTACGCCCCAGCATCCTTCCGAAAAGCCGGAGCGCCTGGTGCTGCGCCTGCTGGCCTATGCACTTCTGTACGAACCCGGCCTGGCATTCCGCAAGGGCGGCCTGAGCCAGGGAGACGCACCGGACTTGGCCGTTCAGGATGAAAGCGGTCATATCCTGCACTGGATCGACGTGGGCACCCCCGCCCTCAACCGCCTGCAAAAAGCTGTCAGGCATACATCCCGGGTTTCTGTGGTCACCCATGACGGGTTGCTATTGCGCTGGAAAAGGCAGCACGGTAACAAATTGCCTGATTTCACGGGACAGGTCATTTCGTTGAGCCGGGAATTGGTCGAACCCCTGGCCCGCTCCCTCCCTCGCCGCTTCGAATGGCAACTCACCATTTCCGGCGATATCCTGTATCTCGATACCACGGATCTGTCCCTGAGCAGCCCCATAGAAAGGCCCGGCTGAATCCCCGCCAGGTCATTGGCAGAAACCCACACAAACTATATTAGTTTTTAATAATGAACTAATATTCCCGCCCCATGTCTTAATTTATACATGAACAAGTGATATTAATAAACAAGAGGAGAGAGCACATGTCTGCATTGATAGAAAACTTCCCCCATGACGGCATCGTTACCGTCAACCGCGTGATCCTGAAACCTGAATTCAGCATCGACGACCTGCAGGAACGGGTTGCCTATCTGTGTGAAAACGTGAAAACCTATCACTCGGATACCGGCTTTATCGGCGGTCTGGTCACATTGAACAGCGGCAACATTTCCAACGAGGGCAGCACCATCGGCCAAACAGTGGAAAGCCCACTCAAAAATCGGGAAGCCCTGATCATCACTTTCTGGGACAACTTCGAGAACCACGAGCAATCCCATCGCAGCAAGACCTTCCAGCCACTATTCGAGAAAGTGCTGGAGCTGTGTGAAAACGGAAATGAAGAAATTGCCTATGACATGCTCTGGTCAGGCAAGGCCTATTCCAGAGAAGAAGCGGAAAAGGCCCGGCAGGCCAAGGCGCAACATCTGGAAGAAGCTGCATAAACGCTCCCGGCTCCCCCGAGGGCGGAAATCCCGTCAGCTCTTCTTGTAGGGATTCACGCCATCGGGCTGGGCCTGAAAGCGCCGGTAGGTCCACTGATACTGGTGCGGAAATTGTCGCACCAGTTGCTCCACACCCGCGTTCAGCTCCGTGGCAGCCGCTTCTGCATCCTTGCCGGCAATGGCGTCCCCTGCCTGCAGGCCAATCACCTTGTATTCTGGCTTTGCACCCGTGCGCACAAAGGCGATGAAATACACCGGCGCGCCGGTCTTGCGGGCAAAGCGGTTCACCAGGGTCATGGTCAGTGCTGGCACACCAAAAAAAGGTGCAAATACACCACCGCCACCCCTGGCGGTTTTCGGCTGCTGATCCGGCAGGATAACGATCAGCTCCTCTTTGTCCAGCGCCTGGTACAAGGCCTTGATGCCCTGCCTGTCCGTCGCCACCATCCGGTTCTGCCCCGGGCGATTACGCCCTTCCAGCATTACCGATTCCAGACCTTCTTTGCGCGGAGGACGATATAGCCCCGTCGCCTTGCCGATGGCCCCAAAAAAATGCGCACCGATTTCAAAGTTGCCCAGGTGCGGCATGGCCACCACCACTCCCTTGCCCTGTTGCATGAGGCGACGGATATCATCCGGCACGCTTCCCATATCCAGACGCTGCAACCAGGCGTCCGTATCGCCATACCAGACGGCCGGCATTTCCAGCAAAGTGATGGCGTTTTCCTGCAATGTGGTCTTGAGCAACACCTCCCGCTCAGACGCAGACAGTTCGGGAAAGCACAAATCCAGGTTGATGCGGACATTGGCCAGTTCCCGATTTGGGATACGGTACGCCAGCCAACCGGCAAGTCGCCCACCGGCTCTTAGCAATGGCAAGGGCAAAATACCCAGAAAACGAATAAAATAACGCAACAAACGGGTTTTCATGCTCAACCATGTTCTATAATTCCCAAGATTTGATCATATTATCCGGAAAACACTATGGAAACATCATTGCCATCGAGTCTTTCAGCCGAAGAAGCCCACCAGCTCCTGCAGGACAACCCCCGCGCGGTGCTGGTTGATGTCCGCTCCAGCATGGAATTCCTATTCGTCGGGCACCCGGTAGGTGCGGTGCATGTCCCCTGGATCGACGAGCCCAACTGGGAGATCAACCCGGACTTCATCACCGACATCCGTAAGCTGTTACTCGGCGGCGTGGTCTGCGACAAGGAACACCCCTGTGCCCCGGTGATTCTCATCTGCCGTAGCGGCAAGCGCTCCCTGGATGCAGGAAAGCATTTACTAGATGACGGCCTGACCGATATCTACAATGTGGATGAAGGCTTTGAAGGCGAGTTGAATGAACACCACCAACGCAGCACCATCAATGGCTGGCGCTTTCGGGGGCTGCCCTGGGAGCAATGCTGAATGGGGATTCTGCTATGCAGCGATCCGCCAGGCGCATCCCTTGCCGGCCTGATCGGAAAATACGGGATGCAACTGGAACAGGTAGCCCATAGCAGCCCTGTTCCAGGCTCCCATTTTGGCACCCCGGAGGCCGGGCTGATTGGTGATACGCTACTGGTGCGCAGTGATACACCCCTGCATTCTGCATTTCACGAAACCTGCCACTATGTTTGCATGGATGATGAGAGAAGGCAGCAGCTACATACGGATGCAGGTGGTGGCTATGACGAAGAGAACAGCGTCTGCTATTTACAGATCCTGCTTGCAGACCATCTGCCCGGATTTGGCCGAAAACGCATGTTCGAGGACATGGACGAGTGGGGCTATAGCTTCCGCCTCGGCTCCAGCAGCGTCTGGTTTCAGAAAGACGCAGAAGATGCCCGGGAATGGCTGATACAGCACCATCTTATCGACAAGCAAGACCAACCCACCTGGAAACTACGACCGTAAGGAAGCACAACCCATGATTAAAAAATGTCTCTTTCCCGCCGCAGGCTATGGCACCCGATTCCTGCCGGCAACAAAATCCATTCCCAAGGAAATGCTGCCCATCGTCAATAAACCCCTGATCCAGTACGGAGTGGAAGAAGCGGCAGATGCCGGCATGACCGATATCGCCATTGTCACTGGTCGCGGCAAACATGCCATCGAAGATCTGTTTGACAATAACCGCATTATAGAGGCGGCAGTAAATGGCACTGACAAGGAATCCCTGCTGGAAGAAACCAACAGGCTGATGAGAACCTGCACCTTTTCCTACACCCGGCAAAAAGAAATGAAAGGGCTGGGAGATGCTATTCTCAGCGGCGAACCATTGATCGGCAATCTGCCCTTCGGTGTGGTGCTGGCCGATGACTTGTGCACCGGTGAGCACGGACGGGACGGCATACTGGCGCAAATGCTCAAGATCTACGAGCAGCACCATTGCAGCATCATCGCCATCGAGGAGGTTCCCGAACAGGACACCCACAAGTACGGCATTGTTTCCGGCGTTGAAATAGAGCCCGGCCTGTACCGCGTTGAAGACATGGTGGAAAAACCCCAGGGCACAGCACCCAGCAACCTGGCCATTATCGGGCGCTACATTCTGACACCGGATATCTTCGACCTGCTGCGCGACACGCCTGCCGGCGCCGGTGGAGAAGTGCAAATCACCGATGCCCTGAAGAGCCAGATCAACAATGGCGGCGTCATCGCCTACAAATTCCGCGGCCGACGTTTCGACTGTGGCAGCATTCACGGTTTCGTAGAGGCCACCAATTATTTCTATAGCCATTTTTCCGCCAGCGACAGCCCTCGTCAGCCGGGAAGAGCCGACAATAGCGCCTGA
>Ga0256834_1003011_pt1 | contig 10282 bp, 10 predicted proteins | sample 4281140metaG_FD_190536 | JGI IMG/M metagenome (GOLD analysis project Ga0256834, IMG submission 190536) | Hydrothermal vent microbial communities from East Pacific Rise, Pacific Ocean - 4281-140 | ecosystem: Environmental > Aquatic > Marine > Hydrothermal vents | place: Pacific Ocean: East... | reverse complement strand
GTAAGTGATTCGGTAGAGCCGAGGAAGAGATACCCTCCTGGCTTAAGTGCCTTGGCCATCCTTGAGAGGATATCTTTCTTCAGATCATTAGAGAAATAGATCAGAACATTTCGGCAGAAGATGACATCAAACTTGCCTAACCTATCATAGCTATTGTTCAGATTGATCTCCTGGAATTTCACTCGTTTTTTTATATCTGGGTGAACCGCTAAATCATCACCTAATTTTACAAAAAACCGCTCTCTTTGCTCCTGATTCAACCCCCTGGAAATTGACATGCCATTGTACACACCACGCCGTGCCTCTTCTAGAATATGGGTCGATATATCTGTCGCAATCACCTCTACACCACCACGTAGTCTTCCAGGATTTTTGGAGAGATAGCTCTGAACCTCCATGCTAATAGTGTACGGCTCTTGACCTGAGGAGCATGCAGCAGACCAAATCCGTAAAGATTTGCTCATCGTTGACTCAGCCTCATTAAAAATAAGCTCAGATAAAATACGAAAATGTGCCATATCACGAAACCAAAAGGTCTCATTGGTCGTCATCGCATCAATGACAGCCACTTTCAGTCGTGCCTGCCGCCCCGTATAAAGCAGATTAAATAGCTCAGAGAGGGACTCTATCGGCTGTTTATGAATTAGAATATTAAGCCGACTTTCAACTAAATACTCTTTTCCATCACCCAGCAAAATACCGCAGGCATCTTGCAGATATTTTCTGAAGTCGCCATATTCCTTTGGTGTAATCTTCTTGTTTTTTAAGCTCATCGCCTCAAACTTTTATGAAGGGTGTTCCAACTGATGCTCTTTAATACGTGCCTGTACAAGCCGTGCAAACTCATTTGGTTCAAATTTTGACAGAAACTGGTCTGCTCCTACACTCTTCACCATCTCTCTATTAAAACCACCACTCAGAGATGAGTGTAAAATGATGTACATATCACATAAATCAGCACTACTCCTGATATTAGAGACCAGCGTATAACCATCCATCTTTGGCATCTCAATATCAGAGATAACCATCGCTAGATGTTGATATTTCACCCCCTCTTTTTGCCAAATCTTGAGCTGCTCTAGGGCCTCTAGACCATCTTTTTTAAAGACACTTTCAACACCAATTTGATCTAAAGCACGTTTAATTTGGTTTCGTGCCACCTCTGAGTCATCAACCACCAGAACAAAGTGCTCTCCTGGAATCTGTTCTGTCGCAATGATCTCCTCAATAACAGTATCATCAACCCCAAGAACCTCACTCATCACTTTTTCTACATCAATAATTTCAACAAGGGCATCATCAATGGTTATCACCGCGGTCATGTAGTTAGAGCGGCCCAAACCAGCGGGTGGTGGTAAAACAAACTCCCAATCAACATTAACAATCCGCTCCACCCCCCCTACCAAAAAACCGACAACATGGCGATTACACTCAGTGATAATGACGGATGTTGTCTTATTGATCTCCATAGGCGGGCCACCCACAGCCATACAGAGATCCATCACTGGAACAATCTGCCCTCTCATGTGTGCATTGCCACGTATTACCGCATGACTTCCAGGAATATCTGTCAAAAGAGGGCACTGAATAATTTCTTTTACTTTGAAGACATTAATACCAAAAAGTTGTCGCCCAATGAGGCGAAACAGCAGCAGCTCCAAACGACTATGTTCTTCACTCTTCACAATGCCCACTGCGGGTTCAGCCATTTACCACCCCCTATAAATAGTCTATCAATTTCACCTATTTACTTGAGTTTCGGCCAATGAATTAATTTCTTTAAATATATGTTGAGCCAAAGCAGCTAACTCAGAGTCCCCTCTACTTTCAGCAGGTTCATCGGTTAGAGATGATTAAAAAGAGAACATCGGCATGTTTGTTGCTCTAGTTTTAGGTAGGGCACTATTCCGCCATAAAATTGACAGACGAAGGTTGAGCTATAACTTTTTTGCTATCCGGCTTTTTCTTATGATTATTAACAAGTTTCTATATTGCATAGATAATGCACCTAGCACCCTGCTGTTATTGGTCATTTTGACAATAACGACAGCACCACTCATTGCAGATGAAACACCGCTACAATCGCACAACACCATAGAAGAGGCCATAAAGAGATACCTCTTGAGCATGAGCCAAAAACATGGAGGAAAAGTCAATATCACAGTTGGCCGACTTGATAGCCGACTGAGACTCAGAGCGTGTACAGAGGCACTATCTACCTTCAGCCCTCCAGGTAGGCAGACAACAGGCAAGACAACCGTTGGTGTCAGGTGTGACGACAGTAAACCCTGGACAATCTACGTCGCTGCACAAGTAGGCATCATGGAGCAGATCGTTATCGCCAATAAAAACCTGCCAAGAGGCACACATCTAACGGCTGAAGACCTCTACCTTGAAGAGCGCGATGTCACACGACTCCACCGCGGCTATCTCACAGATATTTCTCAAGCAGCCAACAAAACAGTCTTAAGAATGGTTCGACAAGGTACCCCTTTATCACCCAGCAAGATCAACGCACCCACAGCCATAAAACGAGGTGCTGATATCACTATCCTCTCAAAGGTTGGTAGTATTGAGGTCAGGATGAGAGGCACTGCACTAGGCAGTGGATCGATAGGAGATCAAATTAAAGTGAAAAATAGCCGGTCAAAACGCCTGGTAAACGCACAGATCATCTCATCTTCTCTTGTTAGAGTTGGCTCATGAGCTGATCCTGCCTCACCTATTAACGGTAGAGCCGAATCATTAAAGAATGCTATCTTTGGGCCGATAGTTTTATTGGACTAATTTAACTACTCAGCAAGCAGTAGTAACAACAAATTTTAGGTGATGCATGGCAGTACAACTCTACGGTGTATCGGGACGAGCTATACAAAATTCTGGCTCCAACGGCACCATTCGAAAAAAAGGCGGGACAGACCTCAGTACCCCACCAAGTGCAACAAATAGCACAGAGACCGTCTCTGTCTCCAGTGCGGCAAGCCAACTCCAAGCACTTGAAGCTGCCATTGCCGAGATGCCCGTGGCTGACATGCAACTCGTCGAATCGATCCAATTGGCTCTCACAACAGGTGATTATCACGTCAACGGAGAGGCATCTGCTGAGGGATTGCTTGAGATAGAGAGAAAACTCCCCTAACTATTATGATCACTATTGAACATCTTCAAGCACTCACTAAACAGGTCACCAAACAGAGCGATTTTGCTCAACGACTGTTAGACAATCTGGCATCAGAGCATAATGCTCTTCTTGCTGCCGATGCTGACTCACTAGATAAGGTGGTTGGTGAAAAACAGGCACTTCTTAAGCAGCTTGAAGCGGGTTTGGCAAATATCACTCAATCTATCTCAAAGCACGGCTTTGCAGCAGATTTCAGTGGGTTTGATGCACTACTTCAACAACTTCCTGAAAATACACCGCTACATCGGCAGTGGGAGCAACTTCAGGAATTAGCAGGTAAGTGCAAACAGCAAAATGAGCTAAATGGGGGCATTGTTTCACTAAAGCAGCAGCACATACGGCAAGCACTGGACATCCTTAAAGGCGCACCTCCAAGTAAAAATACTTATGACAAGCAGGGTACAATTGATAGCTATTTAGATAAAAGCGGCTATACAAAAGCCTGACTAAGACCCCTGGTAGCCGTTAAAAAATTGAAAAAGGATTCATTATGTTCCTCAGAATGAAACGGTCACGCACTAAAGAGAGAGAAAGAAATGCTCTTGTCACCCAGGAAATTACAAACCCCTATCGCATTAATGAGCTACTTACTCTAATTTCAGACAAGCATGCGACACTAGAGGCCCGTATTCCTGGTGATGCAAACGGCTACACCACCTATCTGCTAGATCTATTTCCCAATCAGCATCGACTTGCTGTTGACGAGTTAAAACCTAATGAGGGACACATTAACTTCTTAGCCAGCAAAGAGCTGGAATTAAGCTGTTCGATCGATGGCATGTTGATCAACTTTAAAACTGAACTGAAGGAGAAGGGGGAAGCAGAGGGGATCACCTTCTATCGTGTTATTTTCCCGAGTAGTATAAGCTTCTTACAGCGTCGCCAGCATCCTCGAGTCACCATTCCGGGTTCAGCCAATTTTCAAGCACACCATGAGCGCAACCAGCACGCGTTTAATGGATATGTACAGGATCTTTCAGCCTCTGGCATCGCTATCTTGCTAGATGGTATTCATTCAATCAAACAGGATGAAGTACTAACCGGTTGCACCGCTCAATTACCACTCATCGGCACCATCACTTTTGACTTAGAGGTCTGCCATACCTTCATCGATCCCAGCCAAAAAGTGATAAAAATGGGTGGCTCATTTGCCAAAATGGACTCTGCTACAAAAGGTAAATTAAAGGGATTGATCAAACATCTGCAAAACCAATAATTATAAGCCACAGGCGCGATGCATAATGAATTATCGCATATTGGGGAAGGACTTATTCAGAGATTTCTTAGGAACTAAAGATTAGAGATAATTTTAATACAACTCTAGTTTTCTCTAACCACAATAAACTAACGCGCATCTCTCCATCTTTAGCTTAAATTTCTCTCCATCAGCTGCGTGTAGTGTAAACTTGCCGGTAATCCATTCAAGCGTGAAAGAGCCATCATGAACACCCCATTTTCAAGCCTGCCGTTATCCTCTGAGATGCTGGCTAACCTTAAATCACTCAATTATCAGCAGATGACTCCCATCCAAGCAGCTGGCCTCCCTGCTTTATTGGATGGCAAAGATCTAATCGCACAAGCTAAAACGGGGAGTGGCAAAACAGCCACTTTTGGCATTGGTCTACTGCATAAATTGAATGTAGCCCACTACCGCATCCAAGCACTTATACTCTGCCCAACGCGTGAATTGGCTGATCAAGTCGGTAAAGAGATACGTCGATTAGCACGCTGCAAACCCAACACAAAACTGGTTACTCTTTGTGGCGGTAAATCCTTCGGCCCTCAAGTGGGTTCACTGGAGCATGGTGCCCATATTGCAGTAGGTACGCCAGGTAGGCTTTTAAAGCATATCCAAAAAGGGACTCTGCTCTTAAGAAATGTCGAAACACTCATATTGGATGAAGCTGACCGTATGCTTGATATGGGTTTCTATGATGATATCTCTACGATCGTGGCTGAGTTACCCAACAAGCGACAAACGCTCCTCTTCTCAGCCACCTACCCTGACACGATTAAAACCATGAGCCGCCGTTTTCAGCATGACCCCATCGTAGTCACTGTTGATGCGACTCACTCAGATAGCCATATTAAACAGCACTTCTATGAGGTAGAGAAAGGACAGCGGGTAAGAACAATGGCGGCACTGCTCAGCCGACATAAACCTGAATCAACGGTTATCTTTTGCAATACTCGCCAACAGTGCAATGAGGTATTGGAGGAGCTACAGCAACGCGGCTTTGAGGCCCTGGCACTGCATGGTGATCTAGACCAAAAAGAGCGTGATCAAGTGCTCGTAATGTTCTCAAACAAAAGCTGCCCTATTCTGGTCGCTACCGATGTCGCTGCCCGCGGCCTTGATATTAAAGATTTAGGCGCGGTGATCAACTTTGAACTCTCACGAGATCCAGAGGTGCATGTTCACCGTATTGGGCGTACCGGTCGTGCTGGTAAAAAAGGGATCGCAATCAGTCTATACATCGCCTCTGAGGCCTATCGAATCAATGCACTTGAAGAGTATTTAAAAACCCCCATCAAAGTTGAGAGAGTAAACAATATTGAGATTGATGAGCATGTAAAACTACAATCACCGATGGTCACTTTCTGCATTGATGGTGGCAGAAAAGATAAAGTCCGCCCTGGCGATATTCTTGGTGCACTCACAGGCGATGGTGGTATTCCTGGAGATAAGGTAGGAAAAATCGATATTTTTGACCGGATTGCCTATGTCGCAATTGATCGAACAATTCGAAAAAAAGCGCAAAAACAGTTATCTGAAGGGAAGATTAAAGGTCGCCGTTTTAAGGTGAGGCGACTCATTTCATTTGCTTAATAGAGAGCTTGAACTAGTATATTTTGATCGACTAAGGAAACATCGATCTACGCAAAAGAACATTGTGCTATATTTCACCGTATCAAAAAAAATAAAGCCGAGTAATTTATGACCAGTAATCACAGTGGATCTGACTCACTCGTCACGCTTAAACAGCAAATACAAACGTTACAATCTGAACTAACAACCGAGCAAGAGAGGCGAAAAACAGCCGAGTGCCGATTAAATACCATTCTCACCTCTGTTGTAGATGCCATTATAAGTATCGATGAAACGGGTGTTGTAAAAACCTATAATCGCGCGGCTACTGAGATGTTTGGGTACCCTGAAAAAGAGGTGGTGGGTCAAAATGTCTGCATGCTGATGCCCGAGAGCTATCGCAGCAGACATCTACACGGTTTAAATCGCTATAACGCGAGTGGAAAACCCACCATATTAGGCACTTGCGTTGAGGTAACAGGGCTCAATAGTAAAGGTGCAGAAATCCCGATTGAACTCACCATTAGTGAGATCATTATCAATGGAGCTAGACAATATACCGGCATCATCCGTGATATCACTGAACGCAAAGAGGCAGAGGAGAAAATTCGCTACCTCGCCCACCATGATCAATTAACAAAATTACCCAACCGAAATATGTTCAATATTCACCTTGAACGAGCCATCATGCGAGTAAAGAGGAACCAGACTGATCTCGCATTAATGTACTTAGACCTTGATCGATTTAAACCCGTCAATGACAACTTTGGTCATGATGCCGGTGATGCTGTTTTACAAGAGATTGCTAAGCGTCTCAGCACCTCAATAAGATCAACAGACACCGTCTCTCGGGTGGGCGGCGATGAGTTTGTCGTTATTTTAGAGTGCATTCAAGGCAATGATAATGCCGTAAAACTTGCCGAGCGATTGATAGAGGCTATACAACAACCCATTAGCTACGAAGATGAATCATTCCATATAGGTGCCAGTATCGGAATATCCTTCCTATCCAACATCACTAATCAAGCAGATAAACTTCTTAAACAAGCCGATACAGCCATGTATCGAGCCAAAGAGGCTGGACGCAACACCTACAAAATATTTACCGAAGAGAGTAGCCTGATATAGCCATCACTCATACATCTATGCTCTATTCTCTCCCACTCATTCTGTTTTTTAGCCTCATAGTCAGTAGTTGCGGGCAGAGTGAAATATATGAGCTCAACCAATCAACCGCTGTTGGTGTTCCCTACCAAGAGATACCCGCTGGGCTAACCTCAATCAAAGCCGAAGCATGTGGCGTTTGTCACCAAGAGATCTATGCCGAGTGGCGCACTACCATGCATGCAGCAGCCTATACAGATCCATTCTTCCAGGCCTACTGGAAAAAAGATGAACAGACCTGGTCCTGCCTCACCTGTCATACTCCGCTCGAGAACCAGCTAGAACAGCGCATCACCCACTTTAGCGGAGGTGATTTAACCCAACCACAGTTTGAAACCAACAGCCGATTTGATGCAGAACTGCAACAGGAGGGGATAACCTGTGCCGCCTGTCATCTACGCGATGGCATCATCTACGGCCCCTACCCTGCTGAACAGCTTAATGCCCCACACCCTGTCGCTTATGATGAGCGTTTCCTATCCGAAAGTATCTGTCTCGAGTGCCATGAAGTGGCTGCCCCCCCCTTTTCACTGATGAAATCAGCTGTCTGTAGCACGGGCGGCGAGTGGAAAAATGGCCCCTACATTAGCCAAGGTTACCGCTGCCAAACCTGTCACATGCCTGATATAACACGGCCATTAGTCGCAGGTATGAAACCTCGCAAAGGGGGGCAACACCTCTGGCGAGGAGGCAACTCACCCGAGCAGGTTGCAAAAGCACTGACTATCACCGTTACACCATTCGGTAGTAATGAGATTAGAGTCGATATCACTAATAGTGGTGCTGGCCATAAATTTCCGACCGGTGATCCTGACCGAGAGGTCTTTATAACAGCCCGTCTGATCAATAGTGCAGGCGATGTTTTAGAGAGTGATGAGCTACATATCAGACGTTTAATCATCTGGAAACCCATCATGATTGAGCTAAGTGATAATCGAATAAAACCGTTAGAGAGCAGAGCTCTTTTCCTCTCTCTCCCCAATGAAAACAAGCGGCAAGGGTTAAAAGTAGAAGTTGAAGGGATCTATCAGATTCTCTCTGAACGGGCACGTAAAAAGCTCGAAGCCAACTATGGGTTAAAGGATTATCCGCCTATTAGATATAGTTTTCTGCAAAAACAATTCAGCCTATCTGGCCATGAAGAGAAAAGCGCTTCAGAAGAGCCATAAACTCACTCATTGATAACGGGGTCAAGTGTGTAGAGCAATGATTGAATCAACAGAGAGACATCCTTTCGCTCTCTAGCATCAACCTCAAAAACAGGAGCATTTAGCTCTCGCTCTCTCAGAGCTATGCGGTACTCTTCGATAGTTGGTTTATTGCTGACGTCAAATTGCGTCACACCAATAACAACCGTTGTCTCTGCAATAAAACCTTTAAATGCTTCGAGAAAAAAATCAAGATCCTGAAAAGGGTTATCACGCGAGTTATCTAGCAACAGCACAAGGCCAATTCCCCCCTTAGTTAGGATCTGCCACATGAAATCAAAGCGCTCTTGTCCAGGAGTACCATAGAGCTGAATCAGCTCACCATCGGCCAGTTGGATTGTGCCGTAATCCATCGCAACTGTGGTCGACTTCTTTCTATTTTTTGTCATATCACTGGCTAACTTATCTGTTAGCAGTGGTGCCTCATCACTCAGTGATGAAATGGCTGTTGTTTTTCCTGCCCCCACTGGGCCTGTAAATACAATTTTATAGTTACTCATAACGAAGCATCCGGCCTCATTGACCGCGTTAATTTTTCCAAAATACGTGTTAACAGCCCTGATTTGGCACTCTTTTGCACTTTTGGGGCTTCAACCATCAAATCTGATGCTCGTCTCGCTTGTCCCGCTAAACCGACTTGGTTAGCTGCAGTAAAAAATGCAAAAACATAGCGTTGTGGAATTTGCAGTGTTGTAGCAATATCAATCAGAGAGCGGGGGTATTTAACAAGGCAGGCTGAAATACGTAGTGCATGCGGTGTCACAATTATGCGCGTAAAGTTTGGCCACGCCCGCAAATAGACCGGTTTCTCTATGGTGATACCTATTGGTAGGCGGCCACGGGCACTCCAGAGTGCCATCTTCCATAAAAACGTCTCAATATCGTGATACTCCCCTTTGCTGGGAGGGGCGAAGTTATCACTCTGTTTGATTGATTTAATCTCAACATCAGCCATATTGATAACGCCGCCTTTGCCCGATACTGAAACGATGGAGATCGCTTGCAATTGGCGATCCGTCAGCTCCACGTGAATTTTCCCTGTTAAGGGGAATATGGTGATCGGCTGCCAAAAACCAACCACTTGTGTAACACGCTGATGCTCCATCGCCTCACTACAGGCCTGTTGCAGTTTGCCCAAAAGATAGTTGTTAGGGTCAAAGTAGATGGTTGAAAGCTGCTGTGGATTGAGGACATCAATATCTTTAGCCGAGCCAACAAATGAGTGTATCTCTGTTTCAGTCAGTAGATTAGCGGCATAACCAGGAGAGTGGCTAGCTGTTTTTATCACAGGCTTAGCCACTTTAGATGCCTGTTTTTTCTCTTTAGCGGGAGTCGTTTTATAGATGCCTGCATCAGCTAAAACAGACTTCAGCTGATTGATATTAATCGGCTTGCGTAAAAACTGATGCCCAGCCACACTCTTAGTAGAGAGTGACATGATGATCATCTGATGGTCTGGATATTTGGCACTAACCTCTTGGTACCGATCCTCAGCACCATAGCCATCCATATCAATAAGAAAAACATCTGCCTGAGGCTCATCAACTAAACTAAATGCGTTGTTACAGTTATGTTTAAAAAAGAGTTTCAGCGCATTTCTGCTCCGTTCATCAACCCCTACAACATGCAACTTCAACACCTTTTGATCATTATTTTCTGTCATTATTACTATTTGCAAAAAACCTTTAGTGAGTAGATAGCCACACTTAAGGAAGCTCTGAATAAGTCATGATTGTTTTAGACTAACTTAATCAGAGTTTCCTCGACTAATTAGAATTAAAATTCTTACTATCAAAGCTAATTATAGGACACTCAGCTTAAAGAGACCCTTGAGTAAATTGGGTTTTTAAGCGATGTGTGAAGCACTAGGGAAGCTCTGAACAAGTCATGATTGCTTTATACTGGCTGAAATTGCCCCAA
>Ga0256834_1003010_pt1 | contig 10282 bp, 9 predicted proteins | sample 4281140metaG_FD_190536 | JGI IMG/M metagenome (GOLD analysis project Ga0256834, IMG submission 190536) | Hydrothermal vent microbial communities from East Pacific Rise, Pacific Ocean - 4281-140 | ecosystem: Environmental > Aquatic > Marine > Hydrothermal vents | place: Pacific Ocean: East Pacific... | reverse complement strand
ACTTCCATATCCAATGCCTATGTAAGTCTTGCACCTCGAAAATCCGAATGGTATATGCAACCTTATCATAAGCTTTATTTCGGCAGTGTGGCCTGGTATAAGGATTTGTCGAATCACGAATACCGGCATGTGGTTCAATTTGATGTCATCAACAGGGGCTTTGTAAAACTCGGACATCTTTTTTTCGGTGATTTGGGCAGGTTGGCCGTTTCGGCGTTTATTTATCCGCTTTGGTATTTTGAAGGCGATGCCGTGGATACGGAAACCGAACTTTCGCAAGGCGGACGCGGGCGCTCGGGTGCATTTGCAATGCCGGTCAGGATGATAAGTAATGCCTACGACAAGAAAGATTTGAATTACTATAAAATTTACTTGGGTTCTTACAAACGTTTTTATCCCTCGCATTATCACTTGGGGTATTATCTGAAAAAATATTTGAAAGAAAATTATAACGATACCGTATGGAACCACATCGTTACAAAAGCGGCTTGGTACCCGCTGGCCGGCGGATTTCACGCCAGTCTGTGGTTCAACACCGGACTAACTTATAAAGATTTGACCTACAAAGCTTTGAACGGCTTAAAAATGAACGAAAATCCCCCCTTCCCTCCCGCTCTGCCTATCAAGCGTCCCGGAATTTATACCCACGATCTTTTTCCGCATCGCATTTCGAAGGATTCCTTACTCTTCCTGCGCTACGGATTTGACGATACCCCCGCCGTTTATTTGAAACTTTCAACCGGAAAAACAAAAAAGATAACTTCTTTGCCCACCCCGTATTTTTCCGCAAACAAACGCCATGTCACTTGGACGGAATACCAACCCCACCCCCGTTGGCACAAACAAACTTATACCAGGGTGGCCGTTTTTGACATTAAATCGGGCAAAAAATTTTACTTGACCCGGCCGGGTAAATACCAATCGCCCAAACTTAGCCCGAATTCGGGATTATTGGCCGTTGTCAAATACGACCTGAATTTAGTACCTCATATCGAAATATGGAACGTAAACAAACGGCAACGTATCCAAGACGTTTCGCTCGAAAACTTCGAAAGTGTAAGACATCCTTCCTTTGCAACCGGTGAAAATGCTATCGTGTTCACCGGACTGATTCCGGACAAAGGAACGGGAATTTACAAGCTGGATATCAAACGGGAAAGCAAACCGCAAATGCTTTTTCCTCCGACATTCCAAAATATCAACTACCCGGTTTTGATTGACAACAAACTCTATTTTCAATCCGACCCCGAACAACACGACGTGCAATTGTATCAAGTCGATACGGAAAACCGGAAAACGTATCAACTGACTCGTGCCCCTTACGGAATCGATACGTATCAAGTAACACCCGACAGCATCATTTATGCCGTTTATTCCGAAAAAGGTTTTTACTTGACCGCTTCCGAAAAAACCGGACGTATGTATCAAATGCCGTCACTATCTCATCGCCCGTTGCCCGCCGGTAATACGGTTTCTTACCTTACCGATACGTTCCGGATTAAAAAATTCAACCGATTCAAATCTTATTTCAATCCGCACTCGTGGGCGTTTTTTGCCCTTCCCGAAAGCGATTCCGTCTTTGTGGCCGGCGGGGCATTGGTTATGAACGACATTTTGGATGAAAGTGCCTTGTCGGTGGGCGGACAAATAAGTAATTCGGGCGATTACAGCCTGTTTGTCAATTGGGAATGGAAGCGATATTATCCGGTGACGGGGCTAAGGTTTTCCATGCATCGCCATTCGATTTTCCCGAAGTTTTTCAAGCAAATAACCGGTTACGTCAAACTTCCGCTCGACTTGTCATCCGGAATTTGGTCAAGGAGCTTTGTCCCGGTGATTTCCGTGTCCGCATTAAGTGATAATCGACAACATTATGTTCCGGTACGCTTGGGCTTGCAATATTCCGTTTACCGGCAACGTGCCTATCGCCACGTAGGTGCGCGGTGGGCGTTCGGATTTTCGGGTTTGTTGGCTTATGAAACGCAAACGCAATCTAACAAAACGAGCGCTTTTGCATTTGTTCAGTTTCCCGGTTTAGGCAAAAACGATAATTTTCGCTTACATTTCAGATATGAAGCGCCGAACCATCCTTATCCCTTTACGCAAAATGTGCTTCCTGTACGGGGCATGAATCCGTATTATTTTAATTTGCTAAACTCGGCCGGCATCACCTATCATGCTCCGTTGGCTTATCCCGAAGCGGGGTGGTACAGAGTGTTTTATTTAAAGAGATTACGCTACAAATTATTTGCCGATTATGCTACTACCGAACTCGCCGATTTCGGGTCCGTCGGATTGCAATTGATCGGAGATTGGAACCTGTCGGGATTTAAATTTGACGTTCCCTTAGGCGTTCAGATAGCTTACGTTAAGCCGTTCAATGAATGGACATGGAGCTTGGTAATTATGGACATAGGATTTTAAATATCCGTATCTAAACTTTTGGTTACACGTTATCGAGTTTGTCGATGAGGTTCCAATGATTTCCGGGGACCGGAGCTTCGATAACCACGTCCGTACCCTTCACCGGATGCGGAAAACGTAGCCTGCGGGCGTGAAGCATAATGCCGCCGTCGGGCAAACTTCGTTTGGCACCGTATTTCAAATCACCTTTGACAGGATGGCCTATTTTGGAGAGTTGCGCGCGAATTTGATGATGACGTCCGGTTTGCAAATCCACTTCAAGGAGTGCGTAATTTCTTCCTTTCTTCAGGGTTTTATAATACAATACGGCGCGCTTGGCTCCGGGAGTTTCCTTGATAAATACGGTGGATTTGTTGGTCTTGGGATTTTTTTTCAAGTAATGTTCCAAGCGGTCTTTTTCACGTCCGGGTATGCCTTCCACCACCGCCCAATAGGTTTTTTGTATTTTCCTGTCTTTCAGCATCTTATTAAGACGGGCAAGTGCCTTGGATGTTTTGGCAAAAATCATAGCACCGCTTGTGGGACGGTCCAAGCGATGTACTAATCCCAAAAACACATTTCCCGGTTTTTGATACTTGGTTTTGATATAATGTTTGACCTTGTCAATCAACGATTCATCGCCGGTTTTGTCACCTTGGGATATGTCGCCGGTTTTTTTATTGACGATAATAATATGATTGTCTTCGTAGAGAATGTCGCTTTCAGTAAGATTCCGATTCATTGGGAAAATCTCCCGTTTTTACGTCGTTACGGTACTGTTCGAAGGCATTTTTCATGTCGGTAAACAAATCCAAATACCTTCGTAAAAATCTCGGATTAAAGTCCTTGGTCATGCCCAGCATATCGTGTGTAACCAACACCTGTCCGTCCACATATGGCCCCGCCCCGATTCCGATGACGGGTATTTTGAGCGATTCCGCCACTTTTTTGCCCAATTCGGCGGGGATTTTTTCCAAAACCAAGGCAAAAACCCCCAATTCTTCCAGCATACGGGCATCTTCGACAAGCTTCCGTGCTTCGGCTTCTTCTTTGGCCCTAACGGTATAAGTGCCGAATTTGTAGATGGATTGCGGAATAAGCCCCAAATGTCCCATTACGGGAATACCCGCCGACAATATTCGTTCCACGGATTCTTTCACTTCGCTTCCGCCTTCCAATTTTACGGCATGCCCCCCGGATTCTTTCATAATACGGATGGCCGAATCCAATGCCCGTTTGGAATTGCCTTGATAGGTTCCGAACGGCATATCCACCACCACCAAAGCCCGGTTAACCGCCCGAACTACCGATTGTGCATGATATATCATTTGGTCAAGGGTGATGGGCAAGGTGGTTTCATGCCCCGCCATTACGTTGGAAGCGGAATCACCCACCAACAACACGTCAATCCGGGCGGCATCCAAAATGCGCGCCATAGTATAATCATAAGCCGTAAGCATGGAAATTTTCTCGCCCCGGCACTTCATATCGTAAAGCACCTTGGTGGTGATTTTTTTGTATTCCTTAGCTTCCATAATTTTATGTCATGATGCCTTCGGCGATTTGCTTGAGTTTGACCTTATCGAGAAGTTTGATTTTTTTTGCCTTTGTGTAAATAATTCCTTCTTTTTTTAATGACGATAAAACCCTGATGACCGATTCCGAAGCCGTTCCGATGATACTCGATAGCTCTTCGCGCGAAAGAGAAACGTTGATATTGCCTTCAATATCGGTGCCGAAGTCTTCTTCCAGTTTCAACAAAGTTTCGGCCAAACGTTCTTTCACCGTATGATTGGATAGATTGGTAATGAATAAGTTGGCTTGTTTTAAGTCTTCACTCAATAATCTCATGATTTTACGCGAAAAGTTACGGTTCTCCAGCATATCTTCAAAAGCAGTTTTCGGAATAAAACAAGCGGTGATGTCTTCTATGGCCTGAAAGTTCAAACTGGCCGGTTCGTTACTGATCACCGAACGATATCCGATAAGATTACCCGACTTGATGAAACGAACGATTTGCTCTTTGCCCATGGCGTTAAACCGGGTCATTTTTCCCTTACCCGACATAATGCAAAAAATTCCGTTAATCATTTGACCTTCGTTGATCAAAGTGTCGCCTTTTTTATAGTGAACTACTTTCTTATACATAGCCAACCTGTCCAATTCCTCCGAACTCAATTCTTTAATGGCATTTAAGTGGCGAATTAAACATTGATTGCAATTTTTCATTTTTGAACGGATTTATGAATACACAAAGATAAACATTTTTTTATTTTCTGATTTTTCTCATAATAAAATGATTTTTTAAAAATTTTTCCTTATAAATTAAAAATTTTTCAACAAATATAAAAAAATGTTGATAATAATAATTTTACGCCCGAAAAAATTTGCATCCCGATTGCCGATTATACAGCAAATATCCGTATTACGCAATAATGTTTTAATCCTGAATCATTCCAAACGCCGTATCAGTACCAAATCATGCGTGAACCTTTCAATTTCTTGATTATAAATACCTTCTCTTAACAACAGATCTTGCCGAACCTTACCGTGAGCGTGTAATACAGTGTCGTTAAACCACACGATTCCCACGTGATGAATGTTACCTTTTTCATTTACGAAAAAAGCCAGATCACCCGGCTTTCGCTCATCAAAATCGATGCGTTTTCCGTGTTGGGCCTGTTGCGAAGCATTGCGCGGCAAACGATAACGTCCCGAAATTTTGTAAACCATCTGGGTAAAACCCGAGCAGTCGATACCGAAAGGGGTATTGCCTCCCCAAAGGTAAGGGGCGTTGCGGTATTTTTTAATGATGTTAAAAAATTCTTCGTCATTCAACCGCCCCGAAATAACTTTACCTTGTAGCAGCAGATATTCTTTGCCGTTGATAATCAAACTTTTTTTTAAGGAATGATATGATGGCAGGCGGCTTCCCAAAACCAACATTTGCCGGGTATCGTCGGGCAAACTCATTACGGAAGTTAAGTCCGCTACATAAAATTCCGTAGCGGACTTGATTTCATCAAAGGTTTTATCATCAATGATTTCGAATGCTTTTTCGTCGATCCAAGCTTCATAAGCGTCGAAATCGTTACGAACCAACCGCCATTGATTGCGTTTTTCAAGAATTTCGATTAAGTCGCCGAACAGCAATTGCGTTTCCATCTCCGAACGGTCGTCGGGGTCGCGACGCGCCGGCACGATGGCGTTGGTTATAACGGCTTTATTCATCAGCTTTCGTTTTCGATGATCATAGCACTGGCGCCTCCACCTCCGTTACATATTCCCGCTGCGCCGTAACGTCCTCCGTATTGTTTTAAAATATTTATCAGTGCCATGATAATTCTCGCACCGCTAACCCCCAAGGGATGTCCTAATGAAACGGCACCGCCGTGCACGTTGGTGCGTTTATTCGGAAGGTTCATCAATTTTTCGTTGACCAAGGCTACCACCGAAAAGGCTTCATTTACTTCAAAAAAGTCTATGTCGTTGATGCCGAGCCCGGCTTTTTCCAAGGCTTTGGGAACGGCTTTGGCCGGGGCGGTGGTGAACCATTTGGGGTCTTGGGCGGCATCGGCATACGACACGATTTTGGCCAAGGGTTGCAGTCCCAATTCTTCAGCTTTCTTGCGGGTGGTAACAATGAGCGCCGCTCCGCCGTCGTTAATGGTGGACGCATTGGCGGCGGTCACCGTGCCGTCGGGGGTGAACACGGGGCGCAAAGTGGGAATTTTTTCAAATTTTACGTTTTTGTATTCTTCGTCTTCGGCAAAAATTACGGGGTCGCCTTTGCGTTGTGGAATCTCCACCGGAATTACTTCGTCTTGGAACCGGCCTTCTTCCCATGCTTTGGCGGCACGCTTGTAGGATTCCTCGGCATAAGCATCTTGTTCTTCACGGGAAATGTTGTATTCTTTGGCACACAAATCGGCATACACGCCCATGTGTTTACCCGAAAAAGCATCGGTGAGTCCGTCGAAAACCAAGCCGTCCGCGGCTTTCACGTCACCCAGTTTCACCGCTTTTCTTGCGTTTAGATAATGCGGGGCAAGCGACATGTTTTCCATTCCGCCGGCTATCATAACTTCGGCATCGCCGGCTTTAAGACTTTGGGCGGCCATCATCACGGCTTTCATGCCCGAAGCACATACCTTATTGACGGTGGTGGCGGGCACGCTGTCGGGAAGACCCGCGTAGAGCGCGGCTTGGCGGGCGGGCGCCTGACCCACACCGGCTTGCAACACGTTGCCCATAAACACTTCATCGATGACCTCGGGCGATAAATCGATTTTTTTCAAAGCGCCTTTTATGGCTTCCGCACCCAAGCGCGCGGCGGAAATTTGACTCAAACTACCCGAAAAACTTCCCAAGGGCGTCCGGGCATAAGAAACAATGACAATATCTTCGGGATTTTTCATAATGTATAAGGTTTTATTTGTTAGGTTCTATATCAATCATGGTTTTGCCACCTTGTCACCCATGTCAAAAATACTTAAGGGAACGGGTGTTTTTATTTTCTCCGAATAATTTTTCCAATCTTTTTCCGAAACATACGGAATATTTTGTTTGATTTCTTCAAATGTAGTGTTTGCGACTACTTTTGCCAAATCGATTCGCATCAACAGGTCTTTGGTCACCACTCTTTTTGCACCGGAAAAACTGACGGATTTCAAAAAATCCGTTACCACCGGCTTGTTCAATAAAAAACGGGTAATGGCGGCATCACGCAACGAGTCGAAACCAACATAGTAGCATGTGTCGGGGGATGACTTTCGACTAAACCCGCCCGGGATATTTTGACAAAACTTCCCGATATACTTTATGTCTTTGAAAACATGAAGCGAAGCCAATATGAAATTCCCTTTTCCGCAAGTGGGTTCCACTATGATTTCGGGATGTATGTTTTTATCTTTTAATAAACGGACAATGGTTTCGGCCAAGGGCGGATTGGTCTGAAAATCCCCGTATTCGATTTTGGATGTTTCCGCAAGCCGGTCCGGTGCGGAATTAAGCGATTTTTCCGCTTCATCTCTTTCTTTTTGAGAAGAAAAAAAAGAAAGAATCCCGCTGATTTTCTTTATTTTTCGATTGATTTCATCTAAACCGAGAGGCCGGTTTTTCTTAAAAAAATCCGCAAGCGGGTGTGTGTATGATAGAATTTCCATTTCTTAATCCGAAAAATTATTTATCCGGGTTCAAGATAATGGGCAATCCGTCTTTGCCGCTTCCGATTACAATCACTTTAGAGTTGGGCGATTCGGCCAATTTCAAGGTGGCTTCAATGCCTTTCCAACGCAAGAGTTTATCGGAAATTCCTTCGGTCACAATGTGTTGGAAGTCGCGGATACCTTCGGCTTCGATGCGTTTGCGTTCGGCTTCTTTCTTTTCTTTTTGCAAGCGGAATTCGTATTCCAAAGCTTCCTGTTGTTGTTTCAATTTACGCTCGATGGCGTTTTTGATGGTGGGCGGAAGGGTGACGTCGCGCACCAATATGTTATTCAGTTGCACGTATTGGTTTTTAAGGATTTGTTCGGTTTCGTTAAATATTTCCTGCTGGATGGCTTCGCGTTTGCTGGCATAGATTTGTTCGGGTGTATAGCGCCCCACCACCGTTCGTGTGGCCGATCGAACCGCCGGTTTTAAAACGTCTTCCACGTAATTACGTCCGCGGTATTTGTGGAGCTTACCCAGTTCGGAAACGCTGGGTTGAAACCAAACGCTGGCATCCAAAGTAATGTCCAAACCGTCTTGCGAAAGCACTTTCATGGTTTCTTTCAGTTCTTGTTGGCGGATATTATAAACATACACTTTGTTCCAAGGCGCCACCAAGTGCATTCCCTCCGACAGGGGCGGAGTTAACGTATCCACACCTCCTCCGAAGGGGCGGAAAATCACTCCGGCTTGTCCCGGCCCGATGTTGACTACCGACATCATCACCAGGATGAACCCTATAATTCCCACCACGACCAGTCCGGTGGTTCCGAGAAATTTTTTCTTGCTCGGAAAATCTATTTCGGTAAAATTTTTGCCTAAATCGTTCATAGTTTCGGGTTTTTATTTTAAGAAAAGTAAATTTATGTCGATGTATTCGTAACCGAACCATTCGGCTACGGATTTATTGGTAATCATTCCGTTGTAGGTATAGATTCCGTTTCGCAATCCCTCTTCCGTTTCCAAGGCGTTTTCTATTCCGCCCAGTTCGGCTATTCGTCTGAGGTAAGGCACGAAAATGTTGCTAAAGGCAATGGTGGCGGTTCGTGAATATCTTGATGGAATGTTGGGAACGCCGTAGTGGATAACGTCGTGCTTGATTACTACGGGGTTGGCATGGCTGGTCAGTTCGGAAGTTTCCGATACGCCGCCGCGGTCGATACTCACGTCTATCAGGACCGAACCGGGTTTCATCATCTCGACCATATATTCGGTGATCACCACGGGGGTGCGGATTTTTCCGCGCAATGCGCCGATCACCACGTCGGCTTGGGCAAGCGCCCTGGCTATATTGGTAGGCTGCAGGGTGGAAGTATAAATGACGCGCCCCACACTCGTTTGCAACCTCCTGAGTTTGGATAAAGAATTATCGAAAACTTTGACCGAAGCGCCCAAGCCCAAGGCGGTACGAGCGGCGAATTCGCCTACGGTACCTGCACCGAGAATAACCACCTCGGCCGGTGGAACGCCACTTAAATTGCCCAACAATAAGTTACGGCTGATGCCCGGCTTGCTCAGCAATTCCGATGCTATGAGAATCGAAGCCATCCCCGCAATTTCGCTTTGCGCCCGGACTACGGGATACATGCCGTGTTGGTCACGGATAAATTCAAAGGCCAAAGCCGTTATTTTTCGTTTTAACAATTCGTCGAAAAAAGATTTTTCTTGAATATTCAATTGCACCGCCGATAGCAATACGCTTCCGGGGTTCATCATTTTTAATTCTTCGGCCGTAGGGGGTTCCACTTTGAGTACGATGTTGTTACCGAAAATTTTTTTCCGGTCGTACACGATTTCGGCCCCGGCTTCGGAATAGTCCATGTCGGTGTATAATGCGCCTTCGCCTGCACCGCTTTCCACCATGATTTTATGACCGTGACTCACCAAAGTGGCCACCCCGTCGGGGGTGAGACATACTCGTTTTTCCTGCAGATGCACTTCTTTGGGAATGCCTATCTTCAGCTCGCCTTTCCGGTGCAACACGGCCAAGCGTTCTTCTTGGGGAATGAGAATATGTTTGGGATAAAGGGGCGGCCTCATAGGTTCAATATTTCTAGTGTTCGTTCATATTTGTTTTCGGGTTTTATATGAATAAGCGTATGCGGAAACGGCATAAGTTCCCAAGCACGTTCGGGCCATTCGATAAATATCCATTCGGCTTGTGATAAATATTCGTCAAATCCGATGTCCATCAATTCTTCGGGAGACTTAAGCCGGTACAAATCGAAATGATACAAAGCACCGCCTTCATAAGTACGGTATTCGTTAACCAACGAAAATGTGGGTGAGCCTAAAAATTCCATCGGGCTGAGTTGCTTGATCAGCTCCCGGATTAACGTGGTTTTTCCCGCACCCATGGGAGCGTCGAACAGTACATACTGATGTTGAATCCTGGCCAATAACTCTTGGGCCGCATCCGCAATTTGCGGCAATGCATAAGCAAAATTATGATTTTGAACTTCCTGCATATTCGGTTTTGTATATTTATACGACTCCCTCCCGTCCGGTGGAAAGCCTTTGTTATTGTTTTTTCTTCTTCATGTTTTCTATTATGTTTTGAACCAATTCGCTACCCAATCGCTCGATTTCTTTTTATAGTCATCCATATAGGAACGGATAAATTTTTTGGTGGTTTTCCAAAGGTTTTCTACGGGTTGCCCCGTGTGTT
>Ga0256834_1003009_pt1 | contig 10289 bp, 11 predicted proteins | sample 4281140metaG_FD_190536 | JGI IMG/M metagenome (GOLD analysis project Ga0256834, IMG submission 190536) | Hydrothermal vent microbial communities from East Pacific Rise, Pacific Ocean - 4281-140 | ecosystem: Environmental > Aquatic > Marine > Hydrothermal vents | place: Pacific Ocean: East... | reverse complement strand
CAGTATCTATTCCCAATTTATAAATCTTAGAAACCTCATGCCAATGTGATCTATATAATGATTCTATATCAATTTTCATATCGTTATTTTACGATGGTTTCCTGTAAAAAAATAGTTTAACAACAAGAAAAGTCAGTAAAATCTTCATCAAATATTGTTGAAAATAATTTAGATGCTTTTTTCCAATTTTTTTGATTGATGCAATACTTCACTTTTGGAGGCTTTAATTCGCCATCAATCAAACCCGCCTCTTTTAATTCTTTTAGATGCTGTGATATGGTTGATTGTGCCAAAGGCAATACATCTACCAAGTCACCCGTATAACAATAGCTCTGATTGCTCAAATATTTTAAAATAATCAAGCGTGTTGGATGTCCCAAGGCTTTAGAGAACCTCGCTAAAGCTTCGGTTTCTTTACTATAGTCTATTTGTTGTAATGTTTTACTCATAGTTAATCGCAAATATACGATAATAAATTTAAACTCCAAAAAGTACTCAAAAGCTTATGTCGAAATCGGGTTAATAGATAACTTTATCATCTCGATTTGTGAAAGACAATGGAAACCCTCACTAAAAGAGATTTCTCGTCATTTATACCTCACTCTGTTGAAATGACATTAGAATTTGTCTAGCTCGCTATTGGAGTTTAGGATTTGGAATTTATTTTTTGAGTTTTATAAAGCAACTTCTCCTCTATGTGGTTTTAAGGCATCACGAAAAGTAAGCATTTCTGTTTCATTGACTGTAATAAAAGCAATGCAGTACAATTCAGAAATTTCATGTGTAGAAATTTCATGGTAGGTTAAATTTTCCTTTTCTGAAAACTCTTTTAAATGAATGCAATGGTGCTTGGCAATTTCTAAAGCTTCTGGTCCGCGAAAATCCCAAATCAATTTTATTTTTCTGTTCATTTCTATTTTGTGCTATTTTGAGATTCTTAATTTCTCCCGAACTCTCGGGACTGAATGATACTATTAAACTATATTTAATATTGAACATTGTAATTTACAATGTATTTATATTTTTCAAAATTAAGAATAATTTATCTTTGAAAAATGAAAATTTCAAGATTCACAAATTCTGGAGTGTTAATAGCCATTATAGGTATCGTTCTATTTTCTGCCAAGGCAATTATGGTGAAATTAGCTTACCAGTACGGTGTAAGCTCTATCCATTTATTGTTATTCAGAATGCTGTTTGCCTTACCTTTTTACTTTATAATTGCCAAAATAAACAAACCATTATATCCTGATGAAATAAAAAAAAGTGACTATTTATGGATTGTGTTTTTCGGATTTATAGGCTATTATTTAGCAAGTTATTTTGATTTTTTAGGCTTAAAACACATCAAAGCTGGGTTGGAAAGAATCATCTTATTTATATACCCGACTTTAGTGATTATTATTGGAAAAATATTTCTAAAAGAGAAAATTTCAACAAAACAAATCATCGCAATTTTAATCACTTATTTTGGAGTAATCATTACCTTTTGGGGAGAAATCCAATACCATGGAGATCATGTGCTTTTGGGAGGAATACTTATCTTTTTAAGTGCCTTAACCTACGCTTCGTATTTGGTAGGTAGCGGATGGCTGATTCCGAAATTCGGTGTATTGGTATTTACTTCATACGCCATGCTGGTCTCTACAGCCTGTGTAATTATTCATTATTTAATAACCGATAGAACAAGTGTTTTCGAATACCAATACCAAGTTTATGTCTTAGGTATTTTAATGGCAATATTTTCAACTGTAATTCCATCTTTTTTAGTGTCTTTGGCAATAAAGAAATTAGGAGCTTCTAATTTTTCAATCCTTGGGAGTATTGGCCCAATATCAACCATTATTTTAGCCTATTTCTTTTTGGAAGAACGGCTTACCTTTTTACAAATTATAGGAGCTATTATTGTGATTATAGGAATTACTATAGTTTCAATTAATAAATCTAAAAAAGTTAAAGACTAAACATTTATATTTGCAGAACAGATAAATTTTCATGTCAAAAAAATCATTAATCTTAGTTATTATCCAATTTTCAAGCTTTGCTTTTTTTGGATTGGTTGGTGGTCTTTTTGCCAAAGGCGTATTTTTTGTCGTTCAAATATTAGGATTAGCCATTGGTTTATGGGGGATTTTAGCCATGAAAATGGGAAACTTCAATATTCAACCTGAAGTAAAGCATACTGCAATTTTTGTTTCACACGGACCATATAAAATTATTAGAAACCCTATGTATAGCGGACTGATTCTCTTCTTTGGAGTCTCTGTATTTTATAATTTTACACTTTTACGTTTAGGTGTTTTTCTAGCTCTAATTTCTGTTTTACTTTTAAAAATATTTATGGAAGAGCAGTTTTTAATTGAAAAATTTGGAGAACAATACGCTACCTATAAAAAGAGGACTTATCGATTAATTCCGTTTATTTATTAATTTACATGAATTAAAACAGACAAAATAGATTGAAAAAAACAAGAATAATCCTGATCATTATTTTACAATTTACTTTTAGCATAGTAATTGGACAAACTTTCAGAGGTACAGTATTAGATAAATCTAATAACCTTCCTATTCCATTTGCAGAAATCTACTACCCTGAATTAAAAACAGGAACAACAACTGATACTAATGGGATTTTTAAAATTGAACATTTTGAACAAAAAAGTATCCATATCCAAATTTCATTTATTGGGTATAAAACTATTGACGAAACACTAAATATTGGTGCTATTGACAAAAAAACTTTTTATCTTGAAGAAAGTCATTATAATTTAGAAGAAGTTGTTGTTTCTGCACCAACAGGAAAATTACAACGCGAAAGTGTAGTCAGTGTTACACATTTAAAAATGAAAACATTACAACAATCATCACCTCTAACATTAGCCGAAACAATTAGTAATATTCCAGGTGTAGAACAAAACGCAACAGGTTCAGGTATTGGAAAACCAATAATTAGAGGCTTATCTGGAAATAGAATTGTAACTTATGCACAAGGAATCCGGATTGAAAACCAACAATGGGGTGATGAACACGGCCTTGGAGTTGGAGAAATTGGAATAGAAAGTGTAGAGGTCATCAAAGGTCCTGCTTCATTACTTTATGGTTCAGATGCTTTGGGAGGTGTTCTTTATTTTATAGATGAACGTTACGCAAAACACAATACTTATGAGTTTTTAGCACAAACAAAATTTTCATCTAACACTTTAGGCAATATCACTGATTTTGGATTTAAAATCCATAAAGAGAAGCTAAAATTCAATTTGTTTAGCTCATATTCAACGCAAGCAGACTACCAAATTCCTAATTCAAAAAGAGTGTTTAACACTCGGTTTAATGAAAAGAACGTAAAAGCATCATTTGGTTTTAATCAGACCCATTGGATTTCAAATATTAGATATAGTTATCTTCAAAATAATTTTGGAATTACTGAAGATGACACATTTTCAAACTCAAAAAATAGAAATTTTATAATACCATTTCAAATCATAAATAATCATAATTTAAGTTTTGACAATACCTTTTTTATAAAAAACACCAAACTAAAAGCCATTTTAGGTTATACAAGTAATTACCGTAGAGAATTTGAAGATGATAGAAATAATCAGGCTTTAGGTATGTATCTAAACACAGCAACATATACTATTAAATGGAATACACCAATATATAAAGAGCATTTTAGCTTCGTTTTAGGCTCACAAGGAATGTCGCAAACCAATAAAAATAACGGAGAAGAAATTTTAATTCCAGATGCAACAACAAGAGATTTTGGATTATTTGGATTAGCAAATATTGAGTATGATAAATTACAGTTTCAAACTGGAATACGATTTGACAACAGAGCAATTACTACAAAAACAACTCAAAATATAAATTCTTTTGACAATTCTTATCAAGGGATAACATTTTCTGGTGGAGCCGTTTATAAACAAGAAAAAACGAAATTTAGAGTAAATATATCTAGTGGTTTTAGAGCACCAAATACATCAGAATTATTATCAAACGGCGTACATGAAGGAACAAATAGATATGAAAAAGGAAATACAAATTTAACAAATGAAAATGCAACACAGATAGACTTTTCATTTAACTATAAAGAAGAGCATTTTCAATTTTCAGTCAATCCTTTTTATAATTATATTAAAAATTATATTTTCTTATCACCAACAAATGTTATCATTGATAATAATCCAGTATTTGAATATTTACAAAAAGACGCTTTTTTATATGGTGGAGAATTAGGCATACATTACCACCCACATCAATTGCATTGGTTACATTTTGAGAGTGATTTATCTTCTGTATTTGCAGAAGATAAAAGTAAAAATGCTTTACCATTAATCCCTCAAACAAAGTTAAACACAACACTAAGAGCAGAATTTTCAACAAAGAAGAGAATAACTATAAAAAATATTTATTTACAACACATTTATAAATTTAAGCAAAATAGAATAGGACTTTTCGAAACTCTTTCAAATGCCTATAATTTAGTCAATATTGGAGCAAGTATTGAAATACAAACAAAAAGAAATCCAATAGAAATTTCAACTGGCTTTAAGAATGTATTCAACAACAAATATATTGACCATTTGTCAAGATTTAAAAAATTAGACATTCCAAATCAAGGAATAAATTACTATATAAATTTGAAAATTAAAATTGATCGAAAACTAAAAAAAAGCACCAATAAAGTATAAAGTAAGTCATTTTATTGATAATCTTTATATTAACTATTTATAGATTATTAAAAATGAGAGTCAAAATGAGTGAACTTTAAAAATGTAACAATAAAAACACTTTCTTAGAAGCATTATCAACTACCATGAATTATTGTATTCAATACTATTCGCTTTTAAACAATAAAAGAATCCTAGCATTTCCTAAAAAACATGTAGTTTTGTAAAAATGAACACGATGCTAACAGCACCTGACTTTAGGTTTAAAAATTCAAATACAAATCTTCCTGAAAAAGGAAATTATACTTGGAAAACACCTAGCAATATTGCCTTAGTGAAATATTGGGGTAAAAGAGAACCTCAACTACCAGAAAACCCATCTATTAGTTTTACATTAGATGCTTGTTTTACTTTAACAACTATTGTATTTAGCAAGCGTGATTTACGTCTTTCTGAACTTAGTTCAAAACCTGATAAAAAAAGCATTAAACAAGTTCATGTCAACAAAAGTGTTCCTTTTGAAATCTATTTCGAAGGGGTGAAAAATGACGAGTTCAAACCAAAAATAAAAAAATTCTTAGATAGAATTATCCATTATGTTCCCTTTATTTCAAACTATACTCTTGTAATTACATCTCGAAATTCCTTCCCTCACAGTAGCGGTATTGCTTCTTCGGCAAGTGGTCTGTCTGCTTTGGCATTATGTATTATGAGCCTAGAAAAAGAGATTAACCCTGCAATTACTGATGCTTATTTTAATAAAAAAGCTTCCTTTTTAGCACGTTTAGGATCGGGCAGTGCTAGTAGAAGTATTGAAGGTGAACTAGTAGTTTGGGGTAAACATGAAGCATTTAATGAAAGTTCAGACCTTTACGGGATAAAATACCCTAAAGAAATCCACAAAAATTTCAAGAATTATCACGATACAATTCTACTAGTTGATAAAGGTGAAAAGCAAGTTTCTAGTACAGTTGGTCATAATTTAATGTATCAACATCCTTTTGCTAAACAACGTTTTACCCAAGCACATGAAAATTTATCTAAACTGAATATTATTTTACAAAACGGTAATTTAAAAGAATTCATAGCTATTGTTGAGAGTGAAGCTCTTACGTTACATGCCATGATGATGAGTAGCAACCCGTATTTTATCTTAATGAAACCCAATACACTAGAAATCATCCGTAAAATATGGGCTTTTAGAGCACAAACTAATTCTAATATTTGTTTCACTTTAGATGCAGGAGCAAATGTGCATATTCTCTTCCCAGAAAAGGAGAAAAAAGCTGTTAACAATTTTATAGTGAGCAAATTACTTTTGTATTGTCAAAAAGGAGATTACATTTGTGATAGGGTTGGTTTAGGTGCCAAGCAATTATAAATAAAATATTACCCCCTTCTAAGCGTTTCTTAGAAAAGGTATATCATAGAATATCGTATATTTGCTTTAAATTAAACCTGATTTAATGAAAGGACCATTATTTTACGCTAAAATCTTACTTTTCGGAGAGTATGGAATTATAAAAGATTCTAAAGGGTTAGCAATTCCCTATAATTTCTATCAAGGAGCTTTAAAAATAGCTGAAAATTTATCAGGTACAGCAGAAGAATCCAATCAGAATTTATTGAATTTTTATCACTATTTAGTTACTGTTGAAGATAAAAATATTGCTTATTTTAGATTGGAAGAATTGAAAAATGATATTGATAGAGGTCTGTATTTTGACTCTAGTATTCCTCAAGGTTATGGTGTGGGTAGTTCAGGAGCCTTGGTTGCTGCGATTTATGATAAATATGCCGATGATAAAATTACCATTTTAGAAAACTTAACAAGAGATAAGCTCCTAAAACTAAAATCCATTTTTTCTACAATGGAATCTTTTTTTCATGGTAAAAGTTCAGGTTTAGACCCTTTAAACAGCTACTTGAGTATTCCTATTTTAATCAATTCTAAAGATAATTTAGAGGCTACTGGTATTCCGTCTCAAAAAGAAGGAAAAGGTGCTGTTTTCTTATTAGATTCTGAACAGGTTGGAGATACTGAGCCTATGGTAACTATTTTTATGAATAAAATGAAGAACGAAGGATTTAGAAGAATGCTTAATGAAGATTTTGCAAACTATACAGATGCATGCATTGACGATTTTTTGCATGGAAATGTAAAATCATTATTTGGCAATGTAAAACAACTATCAAAAGTTGTGCTGGCTAACTTTAAACCTATGATTCCGAAAGCCTTTCATCATATATGGCAACAAGGAATTGATACAAATGACTACTATTTAAAATTATGTGGTTCAGGCGGTGGCGGTTATATTTTAGGATTTACTGAAAATTATAAAAAAACGCAAGAAATCTTAAAAAATTACAAACTAGAATTGGTTTACAGATTTTAATCCCATGTTATGGATTTACTAAAAACTGCCGAAAATAACACCCCAAAAAAGCACAATCACTATCCTTTTTATTATAAATTTTTAAGCTTACTTTCTGTAGTTAGAGGTTATAATATTGCTATTATTGTACTTGCACAATATTTAGCATCAATCTTTATTTTTTCTCCTGATGCATCTTTAAAACAAGTTTTATTAAATCTTGATTTATACTTTATTGTTTTAGCTACTATTTGTGTAATTGCTTCTGGCTATATTATCAATAACTTTTACGACGTTGATAGAGACTTAGTCAATAAACCACAAAAAACTAAAATTGACAATATCGTTTCCCAAAAAACAAAATTGTACATTTATTTTGCATTAAATTTTTTAGGGTTTGCATTTGCCTTTATTGTATCATGGAAAGCTGCAGTGTTTTTTTCTGTTTATATTTTTCTGATATGGTTTTATTCTCATAAGCTAATTCAGTACCCATTAATAAAATTATTTTCAGCCTCAATTCTTGCACTATTACCTTTTTTTGCTGTATTTGTCTACTATAAAAATTTTTCTAATATAATTTTTATGCATGCCTCATTTTTGTTCTTTATTTTATTAATGCGAGAACTTATAAAAGATTTAGAAACCATACAAGGAGACATTGTTGTAAACTATATGACTTTACCTATAAAATATGGAGAAAAATTTACTAAAATGCTTATTAGTCTCATTGCTTTTTTAACCATCCCTCCTATTTATTTTTTACTAAAGCATCCTGATATAGGCTTAATGCGATATTATTTCTATTTTTCTGGTGTTGTATTGCTTGTTTTTATCCTCTTACTTCAAAAAGCAAATTCTAAAAGTAACTACATGCTACTACATACTATTCTTAAATTACTCATTTTAGCAGGAGTACTCAGTTTGGCTTTTATTGATACCTCTGTGATTTTAAAAAGACTTTTATAATTAGTCAAGTACAAAATCTCTCACCCAGCAAAAAACACTAATCTTATTAATGTTATATTCTTGTAAAGGATTACATTTGTCAAAAATTTTACAATGGCAAAACAAAAATCGTCGAGAGGACGACATGCTAAAACGTCTTCTTCAGAAATAAAGAATACTACAGATTCTAAAAAACCTTTCAATACATCAAAAAAGTTTAAGAAAAGTAAACCTAATCCTTACAGAAAGGACATTCGTAAGGATACACCTCAAAAAAGATTAGAAGAACCTACAGAAATTAGACTTAACAAATACATTTCTAATTCGGGTATTTGCTCTCGTAGAGAAGCTGATGTTTATATCAAGTCTGGAAGTGCTACCGTTAACGGAAAAATAATTACTGAAATGGGTTATAAAGTAAAACCTACTGATCAAGTTCGTTTTGATGATTCATTAATCTCACCAGAACCTAAACGTTTTGTTTTACTTAACAAACCTAAAAATTTTATTACCTCAATGGGTGATGAGCGTGGTAGAAGTAATGTGTTAGATTTAGTAGGCAATGCTGCCAAAGAAAGAATTTACCCAGTGGGCAGGTTAGATAGAAATACAACAGGTCTATTGCTATTTACCAACGATGGTGAAATGGTTAAAAAACTAACACATCCTAAACATACTTTTAGAAAACTATATCATGTTTCTTTAGATAAAAAATTGGATTTAAAAGATTTACAAAAAATTTCTGAAAATTTTGCCCTAGAAGGTAAAATGGTTTTTATAGATGCCATTTCTTATATTGAAAATGAATCAAAATCTGAAATTGGTATTGAAATTCATTCTGGCAGAAATAGAATTGTTAGAAAAATATTTGAGCATTTTGGTTATAAGGTTAAAAAATTAGATCGTGTAGTTTTTGCAGGATTAACCAAAAAAAATTTACCTAGAGGACGTTGGCGTCATTTGACACAGCAAGAAATAAACACACTTAAAATGATATAAAAAAGTACAAGATATCAGAAACAAGACCACTTCGCTACAAGAACCAAGACTTTTTTGTCTTGGTTCTAAAAGTCTTGAATCTTTACGCCTTATCTGATGCAATCGTCTGGGAATTCTGCTGGTTAATCTTTTAAGAATCAAATTCGTTAACCTCAATAACTTCTCCTGTTTTTAATTCTAATTGTATATTACCTATTCTAACTCTAACCAAGCGTAAGGTAGGAAAACCAACAGCAGCAGTCATTTTACGTACTTGTCTAAATTTACCTTCTGTAACAATTATGCTCACCCAACTTTTAGGACCATGACGCTCATCTCTCACTTTACGATGTGCAATAGGCAATTCTTCAACAGAAGAGATAAGAAAAGCTTTGCAAGGTTTAGTTGTGTATTTACCACCATCAAAACCAATTTCTACACCTTTTTTTAATTGTTCTATCGCAGCAGTATCAATAATTCCATCTACCTGTGCATAATATTCTTTTTCTACTTTTCTACTTCTAATATATTCACTCACTTTACCATCAGTTGTCAATAATAACAAACCCTCAGAAGGTTCATCTAATCTACCAATAGCCATTGTCCCATTCGGAAAATCATATAGTTCACCTAATAATTTCTTGCTTTTTTTCCTTTTTCCTTCGTAAATAAACTGACTTAAATAGCCATAAGGTTTATGAAGTATAAAATGATGATGTCTCTTATTTTCTTGCATGAGATAATCTTATTACAAAATTAAGGTATTTAATTTTGTAATTTTAACCCATGGCAAAAACAGGACAAGAAAAAAACACAAAAAATAAAGCAAAACACACCAAGTTACTCAATCGTAAAAAAAATAAAATCAAAAAAGAAAAGACTCTTCGTAAAGAACGTTTAAAGGCAATTGTAAAGAAAGCTAATAAAAAATAAAGCGGTTATTTTATTTTTTATTATATACCTGCTTAATTAAGTATTAATGTAAATCATTCATATAGCCTCGATCTACTATCATGTAATCGTTGCTTGATTATACCCAAAGTAGCAAGCTGCATAAAAATTAGTATTCTTACTTCAAGGTGTTTTTTAGACCAATAATTATAGCTATTTTATAAAAATAAAATCTACTTTTTTGTCGCTTCAATTTTTTTTATATATTAGTAGACGAAGGAGACCTTATTAGAGGTAATAATTAAGAGAAATTTTATCGGCAATAAACCCAGTTTGCTTACATTCATTTTTTGAATGGTAAGTGGATGGTTGATATATATAATAATAAAACCTCTGGTTGAGGTGAATAAAAAATAAACGTACGAAT
>Ga0256834_1003008_pt1 | contig 10289 bp, 8 predicted proteins | sample 4281140metaG_FD_190536 | JGI IMG/M metagenome (GOLD analysis project Ga0256834, IMG submission 190536) | Hydrothermal vent microbial communities from East Pacific Rise, Pacific Ocean - 4281-140 | ecosystem: Environmental > Aquatic > Marine > Hydrothermal vents | place: Pacific Ocean: East Pacific... | reverse complement strand
GGCAGTAAGAATTGCGACTGGAGCTGTCATGCCTGCCAAAGCCAACGCTGTTGTTATGGTGGAGTACACGAGCGAGAGTGATGGGATAGTTGAGGTCTACAGGGCTGTGGCTCCAGGGGAGAATGTCTCCAAGAGAGGAGAAGATGTTAGGGTTGGAGAAGTCGTTTTGAGAAGAGGGGAAGTGATTCAATCCCACGATGTCGGGTTTCTCTACGCCGTTGGTGCAAGAGATGTAAAGGTCGCAAGGAGGGTTAAAGTGGCTGTTACTGCCACTGGGGACGAGATATACGACGTTATGGTAGATGAAGCAGAAACCGTAAAAAAGGGAAGTGTAAAAACATTCAACTCAAAAATACCAGACTCGAATAGACCCTCTATAATATCGAGCCTTAAAAGCATAGGCTGTGAAGTCTTTGATTTTGGAATAGTCAATGATTCGAGGGAAGAAATGGAGAAAGCTTTTGAGAGAGCTTTGGAGAAATGCGACATTGCAGTCTTCACCGGAGCAACTTCTGCTGGAAAAAAGGATGTGATGCCAGAGGTGCTTGAGGAGTTTGGAGAGCTGATAGTTCACGGAGTAGCCATAAAGCCGGGGATGCCCACGGCTTTGGGAGTGGTAGAGGGAAAACCCGTTATTTTGCTCCCCGGCTTTCCAGTTGCCTGTTTAATAGCCTTCAGGCTTTTCGTAATTCCCGCTGTATGGCATTTGCAGGGAACTAACGTAATGGCCTACCCAGGAGAAATCGTGAAAGCGAGACTCGCGAGGAGAATTCCCTCTAACGCTGGAACTAGGACGTTCACCCGTGTTAGGCTCGAAAGAGGAGAGGACGACATGTTTGTTGCCACGCCGATCAGGACGTCCGGCTCAGGTGTTTTGTCCTCCCTCGTCAAGGCCCACGGATTGGTGGAGATTGAAGAGGAACTCGAAGGTCTAGAGGAGGGAGAGATAGTGGACGTAAGGCTGATGAGGCACCTGATAGGTGTTTAAGAGGGATTTAGATGAGGAAAATATTCAGGAATCTTGTTTCGGTTGAGGAAGCTTTCAGAGTAATCGAATCAATTAAGGAACGTCTTAACCCACAGTTCGAGGAAGTTGAGATAACTGAGGCCCTTAACAGGGTTCTCGCTGAGGACGTTTACGCTAAGTGCGATGTCCCACCATTCGATAGAGCTGCCATGGACGGCTACGCTGTTAGGGCTGAGGATACTTATTCAGCTGAGGAGGACAACCCCGTCACCCTGAAGGTAGTTGGAGAGGTCGAAACTGGGGAAAAACCGGAAGTTGAAGTGGGAAGGGGAGAGGCAGTAAGAATTGCGACTGGAGCTGTCATGCCTGCCAAAGCCAACGCTGTTGTTATGGTGGAGTACACGAGCGAGAGTGATGGGATAGTTGAGGTCTACAGGGCTGTGGCTCCAGGGGAGAATGTCGTTGCTGCTGGAAGTGACGTTATGGCTGGAGAGCTAATAGCGAGGGCCAAAATGAAGATAACAGCGAGAGAGGCAGGAATGCTCGCAGCTGTGGGCGTTGGCAGAGTTAAAGTTTATAGAAAGCCGAGGGTTGCGGTGATATCGACGGGAAACGAGATCTGCGAGTGGGGCAAAAAGCTCGAGCCAGGTAAGATATACGACGTAAACACGGCCACAATCTCCCTCGCTGTTGAGGAGAACGGAGGGGAGGTAGTTTACAGAAAAATCGCGAGGGACGATTACGAATCCATAAAGTCAGCCATAAAAGAGGCTGTCCAAAAGGCAGATCTGGTGATCACCTCTGGCGGCACATCTGCGGGAGAAGGAGACATCGTTTACAGAGTTCTGGGAGAGCTTGGAGAAGTTCTCGTCCATGGAATAGCTGTAAAGCCTGGAAAGCCGGCGATAATCGCCATTGTTGACGGAAAGCCAGTCTTTGGTCTCCCTGGCTACCCGACTTCAGCATTCATGATATTCGAGAAGTTCACCTCTCCTGTGATAAGGTATCTGGCAGGGATGGGGGATGGGGAACCAAGGAAAGTGAAAGCAAAGCTTGCTGTCAGAATCGCCTCTCCTCACGGGAGGAGGGAATTCCATCCGGTCTGCCTCGTTGAGGGTGAGGAGGGTTTGTCGGCCTACCCGCTGACGGGCAACTATTCCGCGATGGTGTCCAAGCTCGCTCAGGCAGACGGCTTCGTGGAGATTGGAGAGGATGTTGCCTTCCTCGAGCCGGGGGGAGTCAGTGTAACTCTGTTTTCGACGCTGAAGCCGTCTGAGCTCGTCATCATAGGCAGCCACTGCGTTGGAGTTGACCTAATTTTGAGGCTTTCTGGCTTGCAGGCCAAGACGATAAACGCTGGCTCCACGGGCGGTTTGCTCGCAGTGAAGAGGGGGGAGGCAGATCTGGCCGGAACACACTTGCTCGACGAGAGCGGAGAGTACAACCTGCCTGTGATGCAAAAGCTCGGGCTGAAAAACGCTGTTTTAGTCAAGGGCTACTTGAGGGAGCAGGGATTGATAGTTGCGAAGGGTAACCCCAAGAAAATAAGGTGGTTCGATGACATGCTGAGGCCGGATGTCAGGATCATAAACAGGAACCCTGGGAGTGGGACGAGGGTTCTGCTGGACATGCACCTGAAGGAGATTGCGGAGAGGGAGGGAGCGGAGTTCGACGAACTCGTGAAAAGGATAGAGGGCTACACTGTTGAAGCTAAAACTCACACAGCAGTTGCAGTCGCGATTCTTATGGAGAAGGCTGACGTGGGACTAGGGATAAAGAGCGTTGCCGACTTCTACGGCTTGGATTTCATACCCGTCAGAGCGGAGGAGTACGACTTTGCCGTTAGAAGGGACAGGCTGGAGAAGGAGAGCGTAAGGAGATTCCTCAATACTCTTCGCTCGGAGGAGTTTGCAAAAGAGCTCGAAAAGCTTGGCATGAGGACATGGGAGAGGACTGGAGAAGTCGTGGAGGTTTAAAGTTTTAAAGAAAGTTTCCTTAAGTGATTTCTAATTTTGTATAGCTAACTACTATCTTTTGTAGTTTAAAGTTTAAACTTAATGACACAACCAAAATTCAATAACAAACGCACTCATAGGTTCGCTTATTCAAACTAAGACAAAAAGTAAAACTGGTTTATGATACAGTTTTTACTCAGATTACGATCGAAGCAAAAAAAGATAAAGAGGACGGAGGATTTCCTCCAATGGGCAGGTGATTATTCCTAAGGAGATAAGAGAGAGGTTAAGAAGGAAGCCAGGAACGACGCTGAAAGTGAGCGTCGAGGGCAAGAAGATCGTACTGGACCTGTCTTAGAACCAGAGACTTCTGTAGAATTTGAAGAAAGACCAGAGGAATACTAAGAACCCTAAGAAATGAAAGTAAAGACACCTTGGTGTCGAATAGCAGTTGATATGGGTTTTTGTGGACTGCATCTAACAAGGAGATCTCCTACCACCAGCCATCGAGGCCGGAGCTCAGAATGCCTTCGAAAAAGTTGTTCAGTTCGTTCACGACAGCCGAATGAGCGTACAGCCAGTTAACGAACTGAACATGCACGTTGAAGTTATCAGAATAAAGCTAAAACATGGAATTGCTCTCGCAGACTGCTACGTTTTAGCTTTCTCGAGGATTAAAAGACTGTAAAGCCGTGTTCAGAGAGGGAAATAGATGTTGGAGAAACTAAAAAAGAATTTGATGTCATCTTTCTTGAGGACTGCATCTAACAAATTCGATTAGCAGCAAAACACGTTAAATTATTCATGATAACAAATTAAAAAATCAAACCAGAAAGTCCCTCGGATCGGTTATCTCACCCTTTATTGCTGTTGCTGCTGCTGTTGCGGGGGAAGCGAGGTAGATCTCGGCCTCCGGATTACCCATCCTCCCCTTGAAATTCCTGTTCTGGGTTGAAAGACAAACCTCTCCATCAGCAAGCACTCCCATGTGTATTCCAACACAACAGGCACATCCGGGTGGGGCAATCAGTCCTCCAGCCTCAACTATCGTCTTCAGGTAGCCAAGCTCGATTGCCTTAATGTAAGTTCTCCTGCTCGCGGGGGCAACTATCAGCCTGACATCTTTAGCAACCTTCCTCCCTTTAAGCATCTCCGCAACCACTGCTATATCTGAAAGCCTGCCGTTCGTGCATGTGCCGACGAAAACCTGATCGACCTTAACTCCTTCTACCTTCGAAACCTCACAGACATTGTCAACATTGTGAGGCCTAGCAACGACTGGCTCGATGTTCGACGCGTCGAAGTAGAGCTCCTTCTCGTAGTCTGCTTCACTGTCAGCTTTAACCTCCCTGAAGTCGTCCTCCCTGCCCATCTCTGCCAGAAAGGCTTTCGTCTTCTCGTCCGTTTCAAAGAGTCCGGCTTTAGCCCCGCACTCAACGGCCATGTTCGCCATAGTCAACCTAGCTTCAACGTCCATCTCCCTAACACACTCCCCGTGAAACTCGAGGGCCTTGTATGTCGCTCCATCAGCTCCCAGCTCTCCGATGATCGTGAGAATTACATCCTTTGAGTAAACACCTTTACTCAGTTTGCCGTCGACCTGGATTCTGAAAGTCTCCGGTACTCTGAACCAGTTCTTACCAAGAGCTACGGCCACTGCCACGTCCGTTGAACCCATACCGGTCGAGAAGGCACCTATTGCCCCATAAGTGCACGTGTGGGAATCTGCTCCAACAGCCAAGTCTCCCGGCTTGACGTACCTCTCGACCATGAGCTGGTGAATTATCCCCTCCCCCGGTTTATTGAAGTCGGCACCTATTTTCTCCGCGAACTCCTTTATGAACTTCTGATCGTTGCTGAGTTCTCTTCTCGGCGAGGGAGCAGCGTGATCGACGAAGAAGTGAGTTCTGTCAGCAGCCTTCACCTCCACTCCGAGCTCCATTATCTTCCTGATTGAGAGCGGAGCGGTTCCATCCTGCAAAGCTATCTGGTCTATCCTCGCAACGACTATTTCCCCGGCAGAAACGTCCCTTCCACACTTCTCACTGAATATCTTCTCGGTTATCGTGGGCATAGGGTGAAGTTGTTGCGGACGTTAAAAAGGGTTTTTATTGTTTGTTCTTTGGCTAATTGTAGTTGGTTATAGCCCTGTTACGGTTGAAGAATCAGAAATAATAATAAGATTAACCGACTTTCAAATCTATTTTCTCAAGAGGTTTTAAAACTCCCTTCTCGTAATATAGCTTCAATAACTTTTGCCATATCAGCAACTCAACTTCCAATTTCAAATACCTTTTGACCAGTTAAGCTCGCCGGTTAAGCCCGAGAAACCTTCAAGTTACGCCGCATTTATTAGGAAAATTCAAACAACAACCCCGAACTCCTTCAGCTTTATCCTCGCGAGTTTTCTCTCAACTTCTACAGCTCTCCCAGAAGCTTCCTTCAGCTCGTCGAAGCTAACTGGCCTGAGTTTGAAACCATTCCCCTCTCTTACAACTTCGAATATCTTTTCCAGCTTTGCTCCGTCAAACATGTAAAAAGCGTCTTTCGGCTTGACGTTCTCTCCCCTACACGCAAGGCAGAAGACTCTTCTTCCACATTTACTCTCACATTCTCCCAGTTCATCTGACCTATCCTTCCCGCCCGAACACCTATTCGATGGAAAGTCGAGAACGATAAAGTGTAGGTAGTGTTCAGATACGGGCTTCGTTATCAGACAAGTATACTCGAGGTGAGTTGCTAGTTTCTTCCTCACTCTTATCCTGACGGCATCGACGACATAGTCGTAGTCCAGCTCACATCGGGGAATTGAATTGAAATCCCTCTCAAACGCTTCGAGAAACTTGTCAGTTAGCGTTTCAACTGCCGGGTAAACGTACTCGGAAAAATCCTCCACGAACTTCGAAATAACGTCAAGCTCAAACTCCCTAACTAGAACGCCGTTCAGGTAGGAGAGAAACTTCCTCTTATGCGGGTAGAAGAAGAGGCTGACGTTGAAGAAGTAATCCCCCGCAAGCATGCTCTCAAGCAGCTTTATGCTCGCCGAGTTTTCAGAGCTAATTCCGGAGTCGTTGAGCAGTATGAGGAGAACTGTTAAAGCGCCCCACCTCACTCCGTCCTCCTCAACAAAGATGTCAATCTTCCACTCCGCCCCTTCGTCATTCATCTTCAGATCTGAGACAATGTCAGTTTTGGTTATTCTGAGGATTCTCTCTATCGTGTGCTTGCTCGAAGCTATCTTCATGAGCGGCTCGAATGCAAAAACCCCAGGGAAGTCCCTGTAAGCGAACTTCCTTGCTATTTCTATGCATTCTGCAGAGTGGTAGGAGTAGGCCTGCCTACTTACCCTTCTCACTCTCCTGAGGACTTCTTCGTAAGCTCCCTGAGAGAACATCTTCGAGTTTCTATAATGCTTCATCAAACCTGACAGCTTTTCCGGAGTTGTGGAAAGAGAAATCACAAGCTCGTTCAACATAGAGCTGACATCATCGGCAATCTCACACTTTCTGTCCATTACATAGTGATTTAGATAAAATATCAGGTAAACGAGCTCACAGAACAGCCTGTCCTCACCTATCAGAAAGGCCCTATCGAAGTTAATTCTCCTTACCTTCTCGACCAGCTTTTCCCAGTCAGCCTTCAACTCTTCGAAGAACTTCCTCCCCTTCTCGGGGTCGTTTTTGCCCCTGAAATCGAATTTTAGTCCGAAACTTGAATCGAGTAAGCCTGACCAAACGCTCAGGAAGTTAGAGAAGATATCTGAAAGTTCTATAAAGGTTCTCTCAGACCGCTCCTTGTACTTTCCCTCTTTCCCGTACTCGAGAACATATCCGACATTTCCAGATGCTGATCTCTCCACTCCCTCCTTCAGAAACTTCCTGAGCGTAATCGTGCTTGTTCTTGTTCCTTTCAACAAACTCACTTCCCAATTTCTTCTTGGAACGATCCTTAGAACAGTACCCTTCTCGCTATCTCGTACGCCTTAACTATTTCCCTGTCAGCGTTGTCCTCAACGACCTCGTCGTGACCTGGGTAGAGGACTTCAACATCGAGCTCCGTCAGCTTTTTGAGAGACGAAATGAGCTTTGCTGCATCTCCCCCGGGGAAGTCGACTCTTCCAAAACCCCCACCGGCAAAAACAGTGTCACCGCTGAAGAGCCACTTCCTGTCGGCATCGTAGTAGCAGACGCTCCCGGGACTGTGGCCAGGCGTGTGTATTACCTTGAGCTTTATGCCCAGATCGAGGACTTCTCCACCCTTCAAAACGATGTCTGGCTCAACTGGTGTGAAGAGGAGCATGCCGTAAGCCATCGGGTTGCTTTTGGCTATTTCGAGCTCGTCCGCGTGGATCGCAACCTTAGCTCCTATGCCCTGCAGGGCGAAGTAAGCCCCGGCGTGATCGAAGTGAGCGTGAGTAAGCAGAAGAGTCCTGACCTTCTTTATCAGGCCGTTCTCGGAGAGGTAGCGGAGGATGAACTCGGCATCCCCTCCACAGTCGATCATGACATCTCCAGCAATGTAAGCGTTCGCGGCGAGTGGTGGCGTTATAACTCTTTTGACCTTCATGGGCTATGGAGGGCTGAAGCCCTTTTTACGTTTTACCTCTGCTGTCTTGAGTTTTCAGTTCAGGTTTATTCAGTTCATCAAGTTCATTCATTCAATGCTCACAGTTAATCCTGACCGCATGCGGGGAGGTACTTGCTGACGACATCCTCCACTTCAGACGGGAGGATGATGGTGTTCGAACTGCTGGTGAGGTGAAGGAGGTTACCTCTTTTCTCGTAGCACCTGAAGTTCTTCCACGTGATCAGATTACCGTTCATCCACACTCCTCTGGCGGTGATTTTGTACTCCTTCGGTCTCAGCTTTACTCCGAGTATAACCGCCGGGTACACGAGCAACCACCAGATTCCCAGTGCTGTGTAGAGTATGCCTGAAAGCGTGTACTTCAACCACCAGAGGTATGCCAGATACAGGTAGGCAAGTGCGAGGGGAAGGCCCATGGCGAAAACAACGATGTACACCTTCCTGCGAGTAATATCTACCTTCAGGGCCTCCCACTCGAAGTTCCGGTCGCTCCTTATTAACGCCGAGTACTCTGCCTTCTCGATGTACACTAAACAATTAAAGTTTTACAGCTAAATAAATTTTTCTGATCAGCGCATGTATTTCCTCGAGAAGACAGCAAGAAAGACCGCCCACATGAACATGCCGAATATTGCCTCTGCCGAGGCTATTGCCTTCCCCCAGCCAACGGGATGCAGATCTCCGTAACCCAAGGTCGTTGCCGTTACCACGCTGAAGTAAAGGCAGTTCCATATGCTATCAACCCCAGCCCCGTGGATTCCAGAAATGCTGTGGGTTAAGCAGTAGATAAAAGGAAAGACGAAAATGACAAGAGCAACCCAAAGAATGACTGGCCTTTTCCAGTCTGTTCCATACTTACATGTGAAGTCTGCAAGGGCATATTCGATCGCTGAGCTTGCATACGTTTTAAGGAGTGTTCCCGCTGCCACGATTTTCGATTTCAGGTCTTTTGCCTCTCTTAGTTCTTCTCTGGCTTCTAACACATTCGATCTTCTTAAAGCCTTCCTCTCTCTGACGAACATACTGTCCGCGTCATCTCTTTTTCCCTCCCTTTCGTAGAATATTCTCTGAACCCTGCAGGCCTCCGCCTCGGCCTGCGGGTGTTTGAAACACTCGCTTGGCAGGTCTAAATACATCGCCCTGAAAAAAATAATACAGAAGAAAATTTTAATTTTCTGTAGAATTTACTCTCACCTAGGCATATTCAAACACGGCGTCCCCTTTAAATACAGCTTTATTAAACACAGCAATCCCCTCAAATACAGCTCCCTCAAATACAGCATCCCCTTTAAATGTAGCTTCAGAAAACATAGCTGCCCTTCCAAATACAGCTCCCTCAAACACAGCATCCCCTTCAAACGTAACTTCTTTAAATACAGCTCTTCCTTTAAATGTAGCACATTTAAACGAAAAATCAACGTCATCAGGAACTTCAGGAAAAACATACCCTCTGCAATCCACATCATCTTCGAAAATGAGCCCCTCAACTTCCTTTACATCGAGATCATCTATTACCAATTCTTTCCTTTTTTGGGGCTTGAACCTCTCAAGAAACTTTCTGTAAAACTCCCTCGCCTCATCTTCGTTTTTGTCAGGCTTGTGGAATATACAGTACTCCTGATCTTTGGTCTCCGGGTCGCAGTTGCCGTAGTGTTCGTATTTACACATCGCCCGCAATTCGGATGCAGAGAATATAAAAATTTATCTGGTTATGCTGGGTTTACACGTCATACAATCTCTGTCAACTCTAGTCTATAGCTATCAGCTGTAGTGCAAAACGTTTCAGACATCAAACCAGTCCTGCTGGTAAACTCAATCGGTGACTCACTACCGGAAAGCTATACTAAACTCTCCCCCGCTCTCTCAGCACTTCAGCGGCATCCCAGACGAGAAACAGAGCTACCCCTCCGAAAACGAAGAGGACGAGCTTCCAGTCCATAACTCCAGTCAGAGCCCACTCTGCGAATGTAAATGAGAGGACAATGTACGCACAGGCGATTATAGTCAGGGTCTGCGCGAGCAGGGAGTTTTTTGAGACTCTGTTTATCTCCTCAACATCCAAGCTGCAGCCGTGCAGCCGCAAAACCGCCCGTGCTATGGCGGCAAACAGAAGTGCGAGCAGAAAGACGCCGGCAGCGATTAGCAAAACTTTTCCGGCAGTAACCTCTCTGCCAGCAGTTTTGGTCAGAACGAAAAACATGACCGAAACCAGAAGAGCGAAGAAATAGAGCACGTACAGAATGCCAACACTTTTCCAGGCTTCAGACCTCCTCAGCTCCCTCCAGCCCCAGCCGTAAACGCGTGCAATCGCAAAAACAATGAGAAGCGGGGCTGAAGCGTAAACCGCCATCATCAGGTTCAGAACCAGTATTGCCTGGAGAATGTTCGAGTTGAATTCACCCTGCGGTTTTGTCAGGCTGAAGAGGTAACCGAGCGCAAAGTAAAAGCTCAGAGCAACAGCAATCGTCAGCAAAAGCAGGGGTTTGAGCGGGATTTTCACCTCTGCCTTTTCCTCCGGTTTTCTACCTTCCCCAACACTTTCGACCTCTTTTCTGACCTCTTTAACACCTGCAATCCCCGTGATCCCATCAGTTCTTCCACTCCTCACGGCACAGGCAATTCCAAAAAGCAGGGAGAAGAGGGCTGAGAGAATAACGTTCCAGAAAAGCGGGAAGGAGAGAGCGTATCCGATTGAGAGCGAGAGAGCGAAGCCAATTGCAGACGTAACCAAGAACACCCTGAGCCTGTTCACGGGATGTGCTGACACCAAATCAAAATAA